>OBLK01000024.1_pt1 | contig 82048 bp, 78 predicted proteins | sample 1518871 | NCBI WGS metagenome assembly OBLK01 (sample SAMEA2464837, study PRJEB22497) | soil metagenome | biome: Grassland; feature: Farmland; material: Clay | place: Australia | collected 2013-02-01 | depth 0.8 m
ACGCCCCATGAAGTATTCTTCAACATCCCCGTTGCACTTCAAAGTTGAATCCGCCGTCGGACGACGAGTATTAGATTCGCATTAATAGTAGGGATAATAGCGAACAGACCGCATTTCCCGCGCGAGATAGCAGAGGTCAATAAGCAAGGATTCTTGCTCAGGTCTTGCGTCGTGCCTCATCGGGCGCCTGATTGTGGAATAATGCGAACAACACGAGACCTGATCCAAAGGTCCGGGAATAGGGAGTTGAGTATGTACGTTCGAATAACAGCGGGCAGACTCCGTTTCCCGTGCTGGGGGAAATCGCCCGTAATCCCTAAACCCAACATTGCTCGGCAGGTGTCATGCTTTTCTGCCCGTCCTCACCGAGGAAATATAGGCCCGGCGGGTCGTTGAACTACAGAAGGAACCGACACGATGATGCTGCATCGACTCATCAACCACATGAAGGGCCAGCACTGGACGGCGGTGTTTCTCGACTTCGTGATCGTCGTGGTCGGTGTGATCATCGGCTTGCAGGTCAACAACTGGAACCAGGCGCGCCAGGAGCGCCAGCACGCGGCGCTGCTTTTGAGTACCCTTGGCGTGTCCATGCGCGATTACGACCACACGTCCGCTGAGATGTTCAAACGCATCACGGACGGGCTGGCGGCATTCCACCGGGCGCGAGCCCGAGGTGAGCGGCCCCCACCGTACTTTTTCCGCATACCTGGATCCGACACGCCGCCCATCTCCGCATGGCACGCGGCGCTGCAGTCAAATCTGGCGGAGCTCGTCCGACCAAGCCTGATGTTCGACATCGGATTCTTCTATAGCGAGCAGCAAGGCGTCGGCGCCAAGTTCGTGCGCTATTCCGAGTTCGTCAACCGCGAAATCCTGCCCAAACTCGGCAACCCGGCGGCATTCTACGATGCCTCCGGCAAGTTGAAGCCCGCCTATGCGCAAAACATGGAACGGCTGCGCGAGTGGATGGAAGACCAAACGGTTCTCGTCGCGTCGTCGAAGTGCCTCCGGAAGCGTTTTGAGCACCCGATGCGTGAAGGCAAGTCCTGCCGCCCGGACTACAGCGTCCTCAGGCATCCGGGCCGCACTCCTTGATCCTGCGTTATGGAATAATGCGGAAAACACGGGACTTGATCCAAGGGTCCAGGAATAGAGAGTTAAGCCTGTAATTCGGTTGGGATAGCTGCCCTGGGCCTGGCCAGTCTCATGGGCACCCTGGGGGTCTTCATGCCACGTCATTTCATGTTGCGCGCTTTTTTGAGCCTGATCGTCATCGGTACCGCTGTCTTCGGCTCCATCAGCGGTTTTACTGATAATTACGGGTTGCCTTTCATCGTCAATATCAGCGACGCACACCATGCAACGCTCGAGCCCTTCAAAGGGATCGCGCTCCCGCCAGGACTCACTGCCGGTGACCGGTTTGACCCGGAGCTGCAGCCGCGCGGCACGCGCATAGCGATAATGCGGAGCACCGGTAATTCGATTCTTCCGAAAAATCATACGTACGATTTCGTTATCGCACACGGCGGCGGAACGGTGACTGTCCCGGTCACTACTGTGAATGCCTTGCAAACGACTCAGTTGCGGCTCTATATCTGGATCGGCTTTCTGGCAAACACCGGCTTGAGCGTTCTCGCACTTCTGATCCTGTGGTGGGGGCGGGACCGGGTTGCCCTGGGCATGGCGATCTTGACACTGAGCTACGTCATCGCCGATTTCGGCCTCACCCTCCGTGCGGCCGATGGCGTCATGGGCGTCATTCTGTTGACCGCGGCGGGCTGTATGTTCTTGCTCGGACGGGTCGGATTCTACGTGATGGCCGATGCCATGGCGCGGCCGATGCTCGGCCGCCGCACGCGCGCGGGATTCCTGGCGGCATTCGTTGCCATGCTCCTCGCGGGGGCGACGCTGTATCAACTCGGCGGCCCGTTGTTCTATATCTACTTGGGGTGGGCGGGAAGCAATGCCTTCCTCGGAGGCCTGCTCTGGAGCGCGGTCTACCTGGTCCCCATCGCCATGCTGCTCGCATGCTACCGGAAGGCGCCGACGGCCCAGCGTTTGCGCCTGCGCTGGATGCTGATCGGCAGCGTCGTGTTCATCTTCGGCATTGCCATGGCCAATACGACGATCTTCGGCATTGGGGGCTATGTCCTCAATGTCTCTTGTATGCTTCTTGGCAGCGCCGGGTTCCTGTATGCCGTGCTGCGCCACCGGCTCGTGGACGTGTCCATCGTCATCGATCGCACCCTGGTCTATGGTGCTACCGCCACGGTGGTGATCGGCGTCATCTCCGCGGTCGAGGCCATTGCGCAAGATGCGGCACTGGGCAAGAACGCGAGCCTGGCCCTGCAGGCCGGCGTGTCGCTCGGGCTGGGTATTGCGCTTGTCGCCTTGCACAAGCGCTTCGATACCTGGGTCGAACGCTTGCTCTTCCGGCGCAGGCACAAGGCGGGGCAGGCGCTCAGGGGGTTTGCGCAAGAGTGCGCATTCATCGAGCAGGAATCCAGCTTGCTGGACCGCACGATCCATCTCCTTAAACAGCATACGCGTGCCCCGGGCGCCGTCTTGTATGAACGGACGGACGCCGGTTATATGGCGACCCGGCAACTGCCCAAGGGGCACTACCCGCATACGGTCGATGTCGACGATCCGGTTCCGGTTGCTTTGCGTGCGGGGCGCGATGAAGTCGGCCTGCTTGAGGCCGGCAGCGGGCTGGGCAACGATGGCTATGCCTTCCCAATGACGGTACGCGGTAATTTGCTCGGCTTCGTGGTCGTTGCGCATCGCCCCTCGGAGCGTTATTCGAAAGAGGAGCGGGCGCTCCTCGCCCACGTCATCCACGAGGCCGGAATCGCCTTGTTCGCGGCCCGCGCCCGAAGTCAGGCCGCATTCCTGAATGAATTGGCCAACGAAGACGAGCTGCCGGAGCCCTGGCGCGTGCGCGCCCGCAAACTGATCCTGGGTGCGCGCGAAGCCTGAACGCCGGCAATAGGGGATAGGCCACGGTTTTTTCCGGTTTTGTTGGCGCTCGAATACAGACTCCCGATTCTTTTCCGGAGCCCGTTTAGGGTAAAGTTTTTGTGAGAGGGTGCCTGCTGTGCGCTTCCGCCAAATGAGGGGAGACTAATGAAAAAGTTGGCCGTTATATTCTTGCTCGGATCAGCCATCCTTTTTGGCGCAGTCGCTGGTTCGAGCGTCGCATTCGCCGCCGGCAGCAACAGTGCGGATCAGAACAAAATACTTGATCATTGCCAATACGTTCCATTGGCTACGAATCTGGCGTTTCCGAAACAATTCGGCGCAAAAAACACGACCGTTTGCGTCGATATTCCCGTCCACGTACAGAAGGCAAAGATGGTGTTCAACATGGACACCGATACGGTGGATGGCAAGGGCAATTCAACCGGCTTGAAGCACATGGTCATGATGGGCACCGTCATGAAAGACGCGATAGCGAAGGGCCAGATCAAGCCCGGGAATGTCGACATCATCGGAATCGTGCACGGCTCGGCCATGAAATGGTTGATCAAGCCCGTTCCCCCGCAGCAAAAGAAATGGATTGAAGCCATCTTCAAGCTCAAGCGGGAAGGCGTAAACATTCATCTTGAAGCCTGTGCCGCCGCTATGAACGGTGCCCACCTGACGAAGAAGAATCTCTTCTCATACGATGCCAAGGGCAATCCCGACCCGCAAGCCGGAGGCCGAATCTACGTGAACCAGGGCGCCTTCGCCCGCGAACTCTATCTCCAGAATCACGGCTATGCGTATTTCGAGGAAGGCTACAACTACCACGGCAAAAACAAGTGAATCACTCCACATGCCTAGCCGTTGGACTACACTTGTGCCTTAGAATTGCTCAAGTATCAGGGCTGGAAAGAAACGTGTAATAGCGGCCAGTCATATGAAAAACGGAGACGAGATTTACGGTCGCGTTGGAGGGGATGTGTTTGGGAGGGGCGTCCCCGGCATTCATGTCCGTATTTCCGGTGCGAATAAAACCTATCAAGCGGCAACGGACTTTAAGGGCTGGTTCCATGTACGGGTGCCGGCAGGGACTTACTCTGCGGTCGCGATCAATCCGACCTATCCTGGAATTCTAATCTCGCCATATGAGATGTCTCGGGATAATCCGGACAAGTTCCGTGTTAGAAATGGTGAATGCGCAGAGCTCCAATTTCGGTAGGGCGAATAATAGGGGCAGCTCGCGTTTAGTTATTCAGGATTCCAGATGATCTCCCAAAGGTGGCCATCCGGATCCTGGAAGTAGCCCGAATAGATTCCCCAGGGGCGTGCGCGTGGTGGCTCCGTGGCAATGGCTCCAGCAGCCACGGCCCGATCGATCAGTTCGTCGACTTCCGATCTTGATGCAACGAGATGTCCGAGGCTGAATTCGGTCGCACTTTTGGGGTCCAGCGGACGATTGGCGTCCTTGGCAAGCTCTTTCCGTGGATACAGCGCAAGAATCAAATCGTCGTTCAGCCTGAACATGACCACGGCCCCGGCAGCATCTTTCTCATCTCCTTGATACTGAGTCGCCATGATGCCCTTTGTCTTCCATCCCAGGCCGTCGCGATAAAACTTCAGGGACTCTTCCAGGCTGTTTACACCGAGGGTGACGACTGAAATCTTCGGTTTCATGGTTGATCATCTGCTTTCTCGGAACTGGATGCACAACACAACAGTTCTGCATGGTTCATTACAAATTGTTAATCAAGTGAAAGGCCCTATCAGGGGAATGACAGCGGTTTTAACGTAAGCTAATAAATTACCAGTTTAATCGTAAGGACCCGAAGAATGTTTTCCATGCATAAGATTCCTCGAGGCCTGATGTCCGCGACGATCATCGCGGGTGCCAGTCTCGCCCTTTCCGGCATTCAGCCAGCCATCGCCGCGACTTCTGCATCCAACCCGAGCTCCGCGCCCAAGGCGCGCGAGGTGGTGACACATGCCAGCGTCGAGGTTGGCGGCAAGACGATCCACTACACCGCGACGGCCGGTACGATCATCCTGCGCAACAAGAAAAACCAGCCGACCGGCAGCATGTTCTATGTCGCTTACACCAAGGACGGCGTGCGCAACCTCGCGGACCGGCCGGTGACGTTCCTGTATAACGGCGGCCCCGGCGCATCGTCCAACTGGCTGACGATGAGCGGCCTGGGCCCAGTTTATGTCGCCCTGGCCAACGGTAAGGCCAATCCGCCGCCCCCGTTTAATGTGACGCCCAGCCATGAGACCATTCTCAACGACACCGACCTTGTGTTCATTGACGCCATGGGCACCGGTTTCAGTCACGTGCTCGGCAAGGGTAAGGGCAAGATGTTCTGGGGTGTCGATGAAGACATCAAATCCTTCGGCCAGTTCATCCAGCGCTACCTGACCCGGAACGATCGCTGGAACTCGCCGCTGTACCTCTACGGGGAAAGCTACGGCACCACGCGCTCGGCCGGACTGGCCTATTACCTGCAGGAGCAGGGCGTGGCCGTGAACGGCGTGATACTGCAGTCCTCGATTCTCAACTATTTCGATCTGGCGCCCGGCCTCAACAGCCATTACATCGCCGATCTGCCGACCTTCGCGGCGTTGGCCTGGTACCACGACAAGGTTGCCAACAAGCCCGCCAGCCTCAAGGCCTTCGTCGAACAGGCGCGCCAGTTTGCCGACGGGCCCTTCGCCGCGGCCCTGCGGGAAGGCAACACGCTGCCCAAGGCCCGGCTGGATGCCCTGGCGCAGAAGATGCACGACTTGACCGGTCTGCCGGTGGCCTATCTGGAGCGTGCCCACCTGCGCGTGAGCGCCAGCGAGTTCCGCAAGGAGCTGCTGCTGCCCGAGCACGAGCACATCGGCCGCTACGACGGCCGCTACGTCGCCCAGGACAACAGCGCGATCTCCTCGACGCCCAGTTTCGATGCGTCCGGCCAGCAGATTTCGCCGGCGCTCAACCAGGGCTACCTGTGGTACGTGCATCATGTACTGAAGTGGAAAACCACCCGTTCGTACGTCGGGTTCAACTTCGATGCCTACAAGAACTGGGATTGGAAGCATCGCTCGCCCACCGGTCGGCGCGAGCAATGGCCAGACGTGGCCCAGGATCTGGCGCAAGCGATGCGCATGAACCCGTACCTGCAGGTGCTTTCCGAGAACGGTTACTACGACCTGGCCACGCCCTTCCATGGCACCGAATACGACATCAGCCAGCTCAACCTCGATGCTAAACAGCGCAAGCACATTACTTTCGCCTACTTCAAATCGGGTCACCCCATCTACATCAACCCGAACTCGATGAAAGCGATGCACGCCACGCTGGACGCGTTCTACGCCAACACGCGAAAGGCTGACGAGCATCCCATGAAGGGCCGCTGAAAGCGCGGATAACGGGCATCTGCGTACGCAGAGCGTCCAGCAACGTAGGGAAGGGCCGGAAGCGGGCGAGAATTCCACCGCTTCCGGCCCGATTTTTTTCGGGGCAGTCCGCGTTTTTCCTTGTCCCGGCCGGCTTCAGTGTCTAGCGGGCTGCGGGATGGAGGTCAATCCGCCGATCCGTCCTGGCCTGCCTGGCGCCGACCCTCAGGCTCCGGTTATGCATCGCCTCGAACCACAGGGCCAGGCCGAGATACTTGGCCTTCCACCATCTGGGGTAGTTGCCTGGTCTGTCCCCGGTTTCTACGCCGTTCCCCGGGCCGGGGTCAATCGTGCGGGTATTGGTTGCGCGGGTACAGCTTGTGCAGCAGTACGAACATGACGACCACGAGCAGGGTCATCAGCCAGCTTGCCTCGAATCCCTGGGGGCCGCCGGTAAGCCAGGCGGGTCCCGAAATCCGGGTATCCACCAGGTGGTGCGCGAGGGGCAGCCCGTTGTTGCCGGTATTGGGCGAGCCGTAAAAGGACAGGGCGAAGAAATCGAACGCGGCGTGGAAGCCGATCGCGAACCACAGGTTGCCGGTGCGGCGCACGCTGTAGCACGCGAACAATCCGAGCAGTGCGATGTTGAGGATGTCCGGCAGGTTTTCCATCGGCTTTTGCAGGTGGTCGAGGCCGAATACGAGCGACAGCAGCAATGCCGCCGGCCAGAAGCCGATCCCGCGGGTAAGGCTCGCCAGCGCGTAGCCCCGGAACTGCATCTCTTCCGTGAAACCCGCCAGGAGCATCGACCCGAGCCATAGGCCCAGGTACTTCCACAGGTCCGGCCCGTGTATCGCCAGGCCGTGGAAACTGAGGTAGCCGGTGGCCCAGCAAACGAGCACCACCAGCGTGATGACCGCGAAACCCCAGAGGCCGCCGGCGCCGAAGAGCTTGAACGCGGATTTCTTGAGATCGAGGCCGAACCAGGGTTCACGGTGTCTTTCCAGGCGAACCAGCAGCACGCTGACCACCAGGAAGTAGAGGGCGCCTGCGAGCTCGAACACCGCGATGTCCGCCGGCGTGAAGCCCGTCCGCGAAAAACTGTATATCGGGCGCAGTACGAAGAGGATTACGTGGGTGGATATGAGCCACAGGCCGGCGAAGATCGAGAAGCGCCAGCCGTTGCGCAAGCCGGAAGATCCGAGGAAGATCCACTGCAGGGTGGAACGGACGGATTTCATGGCGCTATCTCCTTGTGCAAAGTATCGGGGCCGGGTACCGGGCTCCGAATAATACGGGACAGGCACAGATTTGGGAATAGCTTTGGCTGGAGACGCTTTCTTTGGCCGGTCTCGACGATCGGATTGGTTCTGATCTCTTTATATGGGGGTTCGGGGGGAGTGTCTCGCATTGCAATAACTTGAAAGGATTTGTGAAAACAATGGGCAGGCAACAAATTCGCGGTTCCTGTTTGGTGCTATTCTTCGGTATTGCGAAAGGCGGGCACGCTGCCCGACAGGAAGGCTGATGAGCTCAACGCAAATAGTCGCCAACCCGGGTATTCGTTTCGGCAGACTGCCGTTCGTGGCCACGGCTCTGCTGGGAATCATTTTGGCATGGCCCGCGGCTGCTTCTCCTGCGCAGGACCAGGCGCAGAAGGATGCCCCGAACGCCGCGCCAACGGTTACCGCAACCGGTATTCCGCTGGATACGCCGTGGAAGGTGAAGATCTATGAACTGGCCCACGGCAACTTCCTGCATCCGGCCTGGGGTTGGCAGCATTCCGAGCGTGACTACCGGATGGCCCTGCGGCTTGCGAAGGACGATCATCTGAAAATCGACAAGGACGCACTGTTCGCCGCGGCGTTCCTGCATGACATGGCGGCCTTTCACCCCTGCAAGAAAAAGATGCCGCACGGCAAGTGCGCGGCGCTGCAGAGCCCGGCGATCCTGAGAAAAGTGGGTTTCCCGATGGAGAAGGTCGCCATCGTGCAGCAGGCCGAGATCGGGCACATGTTCTACAGCGATCCGGGGAAAGATCCCACGGCGATCGTGATGCACGATGCCGACTCGCTCGATTTCCTGGGCGATATCGGCGCGGCGCGAATCATCTCGCTTACGGGTAAAGAAGCACCGAGCTTTGCCCCGGCCATAAAAACATTACGTAAATTCGTGAAGGAGATCCCGCCGCGGCTCATCACCCAGGCCGCGAAGCGCATCGGAAAGAAGCGCACTGCGGAACTCAAGGCCTTTCTCGACACGCTCCAGAAGGAAACCTACGACGGCCGGGCCATGTGAGGCCGCGAATCAATAGGGGCGCCTCGCAGGTCGGGCCGGCAAAGAAAGCCCGGCGCAAACGCCGGAATTTCCTGTTTAATTGTCTTCGTCGATCGGGGACTTCGATACGCATTTCACCCATTCCGGTGCGTTCTTGACGGCCTTGGCGCGTGCGTCATGAGCGCGGAGTTCGGGCCTGATGTGGTAGTCGTCCGGGTACTCATATTCTCCCAGTAGGTGCTTGTCCTTGAGCGATCGCCACTCGAAGTCCTCGCCGTCCGTAAAATGCAATGAGCTGGACATGTACGCGACGGACTTCGAATCCGGCAGAAAGCACCATTCGAAAATGAGCGCATACCCCGAGAATTTCTTGATGTGCCCGGCCGGATCCATAACGACCAGGTACATGGGAACCGGGTAGGAAACATTCGCGAACATGGCCAGCCACCCGACGTAATTGCCATTGGGCGAGATCTTGACACTATCGAAGCCAACCTGCTTCGGGATTGTCGGCGCCTCGGTTTTTTTGCCGTTCGTCCTGGTAATCACGAGGTGGCTTTTGTCAATGGATTTTTCGGTACTCATGTAGCTGCCTGCGAACGCCGGCAGGCACATGAATATCGAGATAACGGCGATAACGGGAAAGATCGACCGCGTGCGCGACATTCAATCTCCTTATTGTGGTTTGGCGAAAGAACGTTTTTACTCTAGCATCAGAATCAGGAAGGGCAGGCCATGTTGTTATTTCGGGAGACATTGGATCAGGTTAGCCAGATGTGCCGGGAACTTTGCGGATGAATTCCTGACAAATGGGCTTTATCCAATTCGGAGTCATGTCGATGCCTCGCAAACGCCTATTTATTTTCAGTCTTTGTGTTTTCGGTTTCACTGCCATTTCCATTCCTGTTGCCGCTGTTGCCGGTTCGGGCCGGTCGGATAGTTCGGCTGCGGCCATCGTGAAGATCGAACACGCATGGATACGGGCATCGATGTGCGGGAATACCGCGTTCCTGGGCAAGCTGCTTGCAGACGACTATCGCGATCTGTCGTACTCGTCGGCGGCCGCGACGCCGACCGTTTACGGCAAGGCGGAAAGTCTGAAGAGCGCGGCCCGGGGGGATGCGTCCCGCGATTGCGCAAGTCATGGCCCGCATCAGGAAGGTTTGCGGGTGCAAATACACGGAGACACCGCCGTTGCGACCGGCACGGGGGTTGTCGCGGCGCGCAAGGGCCGGTCCGAAGTCCGCTTCCACTTCCTGGACGTCTATGCCTGGCGCCAGGGCCGCTGGCAAGCCGTGTTCTCCGAGGATATGGGTCTCTGAGGCCACGCGCGGATACAAGGAACCCATAGGTCGGGCTGACGCAGGAAGCCCCGCATAATGCTGTCCCTATAAAGAGGGCCCCGCATCTGTGGGGCCCTCTTGTTTCAGCTTTCGAGATCAGACAGCAACCTGTCTCCCGTTACCACCAGTGCAGCAGGGCATAGCCCTGGTCTTGCAGTATGACCATGGTGGAGAGGGCGGAGAGCGAAACGGTCACGTCCGGGTCCACCCATTCGTGCTTGATGCCGCCGGCCGCCAGGGCCTGGCCGCAGACCACCACCTTGACGCCCGCTTTATGCAGTTCATGGATGACTTCAAGGTTGGGGTTGTCCTTCCCGAATCGCTCCTTGTAGTGGGCGTTGTCCATCACCATCGGACTCGCTTCCATGCCATAGATAAGCACCACGAATTTGAGGTGCTTGAGCGGCACCCCGGCGGAGGCGAAGATGTTCACCGCACGCGCCGCGGGCGTCAGGCCGCCGTCCGGGTCGTTCTTGCCCTTGGATGGGCGGGTGACGGCGAATACCGCCTTGTAGACCTTGTTCTTGCTGGGCTGGTACGCCGCATTCGGAAGCGGATGCATGGGGCCCGCCTTGATCGCGGGCATGACCCATGGGCCGATCATCTGGGGTGATGTGGCCCATGCCGCCGAGCTCAGTGAAATGCCAATCAAGGCTGCAACCAATATGAAATACTTGCGCATGATGTCCCTCCTTATGTGAGTAGCGCGGGGCAGCGCCGCTTTTTTGTCGCTGCCGCTTGCCATATTACGCTTACAGCTCAAGAAAGGGTTAAATAAACGGCTGACCAAGACAGGGCCCGCGGATCGCAGGCCGGGCTGACACGGGTAGCCCAACGCATGCATCGGCGTACCATGTTGGGCTTCCTGCGTCAGCCCAACCTACAGCCTGGGACTTGTCAGGTCTTTCCGGGGGCGAATGCCTCGTTCAGCCATTCGTGCATGAGGCGGTAGCTGCGCCTGGCGGCGCGCGCGTCGTAGCGGCAGCCCGGCGAGTCCTCGTTCACCTCGGTGAAACAGTGCACGGCGTTGCCCAGGATCACGAACTCCCAATCGGTGTGGCTGCGGCGCATTTCGTCCATGAAGGCATCGGCATCGCCCATCGTGCCCTTGTCGTTGGCCCCGTTCATGGCGAGCACGTGGGCCTTGATCTGCTTCGCGAGCGCCGGGTTGTCGGTGGACAGGCCGCCATGGAACGAGACGACCGCCGCGACGTCGGCGCCAGATCGCGCGAGGTCCAGCACGGCACTGCCGCCGAAACAGAACCCGATCGCGGCGATGCGGCCGGGATCGATGGGCGCATGCGCCTCCTGTTCACGAAGCACGGCGAGCGCCTTGCCGACGCGCTTTCGCATCTCGGGCCGGTCGGTATACAGCGGCTTCACGGCGGCGAGCGCTGCCTTGGCGTCGGCCGGCCGGATCCCGGTGCCGTACATGTCGCCGAGCAGGATCACGTACTCGCTGCCCGCGATCATCTTGGCCTTGGCCACCGCTTCGTCGTTGACCCCGTACCAGTTGGGGATCATCAGCAGGCCCGGCCGCCTGGCGTTGCTCGAATCGTCGTAGACGAGGTAGCCGCTGTAGGCGTTGCCGTCCAGGGTCCAGTGCACGGGCTTCGCGATCATCTTCGCGTGTGCTGCCATGGCGGCGGCGAGCAGCAGCAGTGCAAGACCGCCGCGGATCAGGTAAGGCTTCATGGAATCGCCCTTCGCTCACAGGGAGGTGCAGCTTATCCCGCCGCCTCGCACCTCGAGGCGCACGGCCGAGGATTCAGGGCCGCCTCCCGCCGGAATCGGGGACTGCCCCTATCCCCGGCGAACGGAAGGCCATGGCCGAAATCAGCAGGTTCGCCGGTTGGGCCGGATAAGAAATTCCGGCGCAGCCGCGCCGGGAAGGATGGTGCCAGCCCCCGCCTGCGCTGTTCAGCCGACCGGCTACACTGTGCGCCTCTCGTTTTCCGATAGGGCGTGATGCGCTCGTATCTCCGCGACAACGCCCGCTTTATCCGGGATAACGGCCGCTGGCTGGGCGGGGGCTTCCTGCTCACGCTGTTCTCGTTCTTCGGGCAGACGTACTTCGTGGGGCTGACCGGCAACGACATACAAGCCCATTTCGACCTGTCGGCGGGGCAGTTCGGCGGACTGTACATGGCCGCGACCCTGATGAGCGCTATGACATTGCCCTGGCTCGGCCGCACGCTCGACCTGATGCCGGGCTGGAAGGTCGCCCGGTTCACCATCCCGAGCCTGGCCGTCGCCTGCGTGCTGGTGGCGTACGCCCCGAACCTCGTGGTGCTGGTGTTGGCGCTGTACCTGCTGCGCCTGTTCGGCCAGGGCATGATGACCGAGATCGCCTATACGGAAACCGGCCGGTGGTTCATCGCGGCCCGGGGGCGCGCGATGGCGCTGGTGGTGCTCGGCCTGCAGGCCGGCGCGGCGCTGATCCCCATGGCGGTGGTGTTCCTCGACCAGAAAGGCGGCTGGCACCTGCCCTGGCTCGTGGCGGCCGCGGCGCTGTTCCTGGTGGGCTTTCCCGCGATCCTCAAGCTGACCAGCGTCGCGCGCGTCCCGCAGCCGGCCGAACACCAAGGCAAGGCCGTGCGGCACGCGCGGGACTGGACACGCCGGGAAGTGCTTCGCGACCCGATGCTCTACTGATCCTGATCGGCACGCTCGCGCCGCCCTTCATCGGGACGACGATCTTTTTCTACCAGGGCTACCTGATCCATCTGCGCAGATACAATCCGCTGGCATTCGCGGCGGCGTTTCCCGTGATGGCGGCAACGACGATCGTCTTCGGACTGTGGTGCGGCCATCTGGTCGACCGCTTCGGTGCCTTGCGGCTGATGCCTTTCCTGTTGATTCCGTTGACGGTCGCGTCGCTGGTGATCGGTCTGGTCACGCCGGTCTGGGGGATCTATCTGTTCATGTTCCTGGCCGGCATCGGCAACGGTTTCACCCAGACGCTGCTGGGTGCGCTGTGGCCGGAAGTCTACGGGTTGGCCAACCTGGGCGGCATACGCGCGATCGTGGTCTCGGCCATGGTGCTCTCGACCGCCCTGGGGCCCAGCATCTGCGGCTTCTTCATGGATCTGGGCGTCGCGCTGCCCACGCAGATGCTGTGGATGGCGGGGTGGTGCGTCCTGGCCTCGTTCGGCCTGCTCGCGGCCTCGCGCATCGTCAGGTTCCGGGAGGCGGCGACTCCAGCTTGATTGCAGGTCGGGCTGAGGCTGGAAACCCGGCGTCAAGCAATCGGGGCGGATGCCCTCCGAAGAGCCACTAAACCGTTCTCCGCGCCCGGTTCTGCCACCGCCATCGCATCCACTTGCGCAGGAAACCATAGACCACCCACAACGCGGGCAGGATCCAGAACAGGATCGCCCCGCTTACGTGGACTGAAAGTATCGTGAGAAGGAGTGCGGCGACAACACTCGCCACGCTGATAACGCCGGCCGCAATGCCCAGGGCAACCAGGTGAAAGCGCTGCGTCAGTTCATCGCTGTGAGCCACCTGGCGCGCCCACAACAGTATCCCCAACACCATGGGCAGGCACGACCGGCAATACGGTCAGCAAGGCTTTTGCAGGCACGCTCTGTATCCCGTCGGCATAGGGCAGCACGAAAGCCACCAGCAAGGCGTAGATCACTATCAGTCCGGAGAAGCGTAGTTGGAATTCGCTATCCGAATAACGCCTCATTTTTCTTTTCCGGTTTTTTTAATCTGGTAGACAAGCTACGTTAGCTTTCTCTTTCCCGTCAAGTTCGCGGCCCGGCGGAAGTGCCAATAACATGTTGGGCTTCCTTCGTCAGCCCAACCTACAGTTACCCGCGCAAGCCCGCCGTTTCAATATCCAATGAGCTTGAACGATATCGGCGTCCACCAGGGGCTCAAGTAGAGCCAGACCAGCAGCAGCTGGCCGCCGATCGCAACCATGGCGCCGTAGGCATAGGCGCGATGCAGGCGGTGCCGAGTCACCAGGTCGTACGCGCCCAGAGCGAGGATGAGCAGGATGTTCCCGAGGTAGGCCTGCAGCACGTGCGACCAGTAGCCGTTTCCGAACATGTGTGCCAGGCCGGATGACCACCAGCGGGCAAAGCCCGCATCGACGAGACACAGTGTGCCGAGAAGCATCAGGCGCTTGTGCGCCGCCGGAACCTTGCGAAGCACGAGTGCGCTGCCAGCCAATAGGCTGAACAAGACCAGGTCGCCGTACTGGACGCTGATAAAGGACGGTTTGAAGTGGGGGAAGAGATGAACCGCCATGCGATCCATGATGAAAGCGGTTACTACGCCCACGATGGGGAGCGCTATGGCCCAATAGATGCCGATCTGTCCCAGTCTGCGGTGTAAGGCGATTTTCCGATTGCGCACGAGCAGGATCTGCGTCGTGAGCAAGCACAGCCAGCCGACGAAGACGACTCCGTGCACATAGATGATCCACGGGTATGTGAACCTCGGGTGCTGGATGTGCCTGATGATTTCCGGGACGAAGCCCATCAGGATGCCGAGCCACATCAGCCCGACGAGAAGCAGGAAAAAAGTGTTGTCGTATTTGTGATGTACGGGAAACTTGGACGTGCGGCCACGGGATTCCTTGCTGGCCGCATTCCCTGCCAGTATCTCCATAGCGTCCATAATCCCTCCCTATAAGAGCTATTCTTGTATATGGTGGCGAGGATAGCAAAAAAAGACGACAGGCAATGTTTTTTGCTGGGCGCCGGCAGACAGTATCACCCCGGACAGCGGCAAAAAGTTCTTCACCGTTTACAATTTGATGTATATCACCAAGGGATCCGGCAAGATTGCCGTGGTATTGGTGGATTGGGTGATTGATGCCGATGAGGCTGCGCCGCCAAACAAGGTGGCGATTGAAGGCGCGGACAAGGATCCGGTCAAAAACGCTTTTTCCCTGAATGCGCGGGCCTGGAAATTCATCAATTCAATCAACCTGAACGTGACAACGCATCACGGGCAAAGCGGTTAAATAGAGTCATGGGAATTGCCGCAGTTCGGGCTGTCGGCGGCAGCCCGATATTGCTTTATTTCAATCCCCTTCATCGGGGATAGACAGGCGTCAATTCGATTTTCCGCGGCTTTAGTGGGTACACTGCGGTCTGCTTCTTGCCGTGCCAGGCGCAATGAACGAAGAAACCAGGAAACCCCTTTCGCTGCCCGAGGTTGCCTCGCTGGGCGTGGGCACGATGATCGGGGCGGGGATTTTCGCCCTGTTCGGGCAGATTTCCTTGCTGGCGGGCGGGTATGCATGGCTGGCGTTCGTGATATCAGGGGTCGTGTCCGGGCTTGCCGGCTATTCGTATTACGTTTTTTCCCGATACGCCAAAACGAATGGCGGGGTCGCCGAGTACCTGGCGCTGGGTTGGAAATCCAATCTGGTCGGCCGCGTAATTTCGCTGTGCTATTTCCTCTCTATCGCGATTGTGCTCGGGCTGGTTGCGAAGGCGTTCGCGCACTACACAACGGTCGTGTTTTCGCTCAGCCAGGGTTGGGTGGACTGGCTCGGGGTCGGGATCATGCTGGCCTTTCTCCTGGTCAATGCGGCGGGCGTGAAATTCGTCGGCGTGATCGAGAAGCTGATGGTCGCGACCAAGCTCATTGTGTTGATAGGCCTCACGGTCGTCACGTTTGCCTTGTTCAATGCAGGCACCTATGCACAGAACGGCGGTGCCGTTCCATTCGATTTCGGCAGGTTCATCAATGCGGTGGCCCTGGCGAACCTGTTATTTGCCGGGTTTGCCGTGATCGCCAACGCCGGCGGAAGTATCAAGGCAGGGAAAAACACGATCGGGCGGGCAATCTTTATCGCGATCGTGATCGTGGCCCTGGTTTACATCGCGCTCGATGTCGCGGTGTTCGGCAGCATCGGCATACAGAAGATAGAGGTCGCCAAGGACTATGCGCTTGCCGAGGCGGCGCGGCCGGCGCTGGGTGCGATCGGCTTCGTCGTGCTGGGCGTAACCGCGATGATCTCGACCATGACCAATATCAACGCCAACATATTCTCGGGCTCGAACACGATTGCCTTCATGGCCGAAAGGAAGCAGCTCAACCCCGTCTTATCCAGGCGCATCTTCCTCGACCAGGGCAATATTGCGATGTTTGCCACGGTGACCATCGTCATCGTCCTGTTGCTCACGATGGATATTTCGCAAATCGGCGATGTCGCCAGCCTGACGTTCCTGTTGGTGCACACCTTCATCCCGTTGGGTGCGTTAGCCGATGCCCGCACGAGGAAGGGCGCAAATACCCTGCTGCTGTGGCTCGCGACACTGGCGAATGGCGGGATCATGGCTTTCTTTATTTATCACCTGCTCGGTCGGCAGGATCTCGAGTTGTACGTCTTCGCCGGCGTAGTGGTCTTCGCCATCATATTCTGCGCCCTCAGCGCCAGGCTGATCTCGCAGGACGAAGCTCCCCCAATGGTCGGCGACATCGAATAACCCATGCCGGGCATGGTTTTTGTTCAAGCAACGACGGATTTCGGTGAACACCGGGCGCGACCTTCAAAACGCGACTGGGCCGTGGCCTGCGTCGAGTGGATACAAAAAAGCCGGCAACCGGAGGGTTGCCGGCTTTAACCTTTCCAAGTCGGCTGTGATCTCTTGCCCGGGTGGCCTTATGGAATTTTTGAAATGTCCCAGCCGCCGAGTGTGGGGCTACCCGTCGAGCCGACGGTAAACACCACATCCGTGTAGTAATCTGGCAGCGGACTGTCATCTGCGCGCTGGCCGATCGAAAGCACTGAAGCGATCATCAGATGTGAAAAAGTCAGGGTCTCCGGCCCATTCTCGCCCGTAACACTGATTGTGCACGAGCTGAACTGGGTGCCATTACTCAATGCCTGCCCCCACTCCGAGGCCGATCCCAGCGGCGCATGGATCTCGAAAACCGGCGTAAAGCTGGCCGCTGGCAGGCCTGCTCCCGTTGCAGTCGTTGGATTCAGTTTCGACCCTGCCTTGAAGTAGCTGATCGCCATCTGCGTCATCTGCGGCGCCGACGAACAATCGATCGTCCCCACGCTGGCCGTCGGCCCCGCCGGCCTGCCCCTGGCCCGTGTGGCTGGCGCCAAAACAAGTACCGCTATCCCACTCAACATAATTGCTGCGATTCTGATCTTCATGGTTTCTCCGCAGGATGGGGAAGGCCGAATCTACCACCTTGCAGCATCAGCGGCAATTACACCTCCGGAAATCGCTGTGCACCATTGGTGTTTCAGTCCTTTCCCCGCACCTTCCGCTGGATCGTCGGCCAGAACACCAGCCAATCGCCAGTACATCAGATCCAGCCGGGAGGAGACTTCGGGGCCGGGCTGGGGGAGGCCAGAGGCCAAGAATAAATTTGCACTATTGTTGACTTGTCAAATATATTGATCTATACTTGAGTGCTCAAATATCTTTCGGGTGCGCTCAAATGACGACTTCCGTGGACACAGAGCTGCTCATCCAGCTCACGAATCTGCAGGCGAAATTCCAGAAAGCGCTGACAGCGAGCCTTTCCCCGCACGGCATCAGCATGACGGAATACCTGGTGCTGCGCCAGCTCGACGCGGCGCCCGGGAAAAAGCTGCGCCGGATCGACCTGGCACAGGCCGTCGGCCTGACGCCGTCGGGCGTCACGCGGCTGCTCAATCCCATGGAGAAGATCGGATTGGTCAGCAAGGAGGCGGGGGCGCGGGATGCGCGTGTCAGTCTCGTGGCCATCGCGCCCGCGGGGGAGACGATCTACCGGGAATCGAGCGTCACCTTCGCGGACACGTCGAAGGAGCTTCTCGCGCTACTGGACACCCGGGACAGGGATGCCTTGTCCCGCATTACCAACGGACTACTCAAGGGGTAAGGACTCATGAAAGCGGATACCGTGAAAAATTTCATCCGGAAGGTCTGGAACGAAGGCGATGCCGACGCGGCGGCGGGTTTCCTGGCGCCGACTTACACGATCCACCATGATCCGGGCGACCCCTGGGAGGGCATGACCCTGGATCTCGAAGGTTTCAAGAACCGTGTCAGGCAATCCCGCGGACCGGTGCCGGACCAGCGTTTCGAGTTGCTGGACGTGTTCGAGGGCGAGGACCGCGTGGTCATCACGTGGCTGTGGACCGGGACGCACCAGGGCGACATAGCCGGGTTCCCGCCCTCCGGGCGGACGTTGGCGATGTCAGGCGCCACGGTCTATCGCTTCGATGGCGACCGCATCGCGGGTCACTGGCAGATCGCGGACCGGCTGGGCATATTCCAGCAATTGCAGCAGGCTTCGAACGGATGATGTTTCCGGGTGGGAATATTTCAAGCCGATATATTTCCAGCGGGAAATCATTCCACCCGGGAAAGAATGCGGAAATTTTCGATGATGCGGCTGGCTGCCGCAGCTATGGTTGCGGCAATTGCGCAAAATTCGCATGCTGCGGTGAAACTGGATACGCTCAAGGATGGGCACCTGGTTGTGCCCGTCTATGTCAATGGCGGCGGCCCTTATCCATTCGTGTTGGATAGCGGTGCAGACACATCGGTCGTGTATCAGTGGTTCGCCGGAAAGCTCGGATTGAAAGCGGCGGGGAAGCCGGTATCCATGTCCGGCATGACCGGAAAGGTCACCCTGAAGTCGTACCGCATCGCGTCCTTGAAGATGGATGGGCACCAGATCAGGGACGTGACCGCTTATGCGCTTCCCGATCGGCATGACGGGGCGCGGATAGCGGGCATCCTGGGCAATGATTTCATGGACGGGACGGTCACGGTTTTCGACTTTCCCTGTGGGCGCGTAGAAGTTCTTCCCGAGCCATCGGACATGAGCCGCATAGTCGGCAAGGTTTCCCCGGTCCGGGCCAAGCGGCCCGAGGACGATACGTTGTTCAGTTTTCCCGTGAGGTTGAATGGGATTGAGGGCATCGGGGTTCTCGATACGGGCAACCGGCTGACGAAAATCAACACCCGTTTTGCGTCCCTGGCCGGCCTGGATCTTTCGTCCGGTAAATTCCACGATGCCGAGGCGATCTACGGGATCAGCTCGAAGCAAGGCATGGTGCCGAAGAGAGGGCCCATCGGTGACGTCACCATCGGCAGCCACCATTTGAAAGACGCGCAGGGCGAGGTGATCAACATAGCCACATTCGCCATGGACTTCGGCAAGCAGCCGGTGATGCAGGTCGGCACGGATCTGGTGGGGCGATTCCGGCTCGTCTACGAACACAGCGCCAACCGCTTCTGGCTCCTGCCCTCTACCTGTTCCAGCCGGCGATAATCCCGATAGCGGCTGACCGTTCGCAGGCGGGTCCGACGAACCGCACTTGTGTACCGGTAATCGCGGCGCGGCTGATCCACGTCACTGACACGGCCGGCGCGAAGTGTCCTACTGGGTGCAGTGCAAAACGCCCCGGGGCGTGGGGCTGTCATTGGAACGGTGATTGGCCTGCGTCCCGGTAAACCAGACATGCGTCATTTCATTCTTTTCGTGCCCATGCCGGCCCCGCCGGACTTCCCATCCTTGATTGACCCCCGGGCGCTGGCCGGTGCCTGCGTAACGGAAGTGATGGCGTGCAGCAGCGCCGGTTTCGCGCGTTTCGGCCGGAAACCGGGGCAGGTGGAGCCAGGCGGCGCACGGCGGGCCGGCGGCCCTGGAGGAGAGGCATGATCGGGGACCGCCAGGTGATCGCCTTCTACGACGAGCGCATGCTCGCGCACAGCCCGGATGTGGACAACCCCTTTATGCCGAACCGGCTCGACCGCCGCGTGCGTGCCGTCCTCGCCGGACTCGGGGTCAAGTGGAGCTACCCGGAGCATCCGGGGCGCCTCACCGCGATTCGCGAAAAGCTCGACGCGGAGCCGATGCCCGGCCTGCGCCTGGAGCCCGGCGCCGTGGCCTCGCGCGAGCAGTTGGCGCGCGTCCACACGACTGCCTATCTCGATGCCATTTTCGGCATGCGGGGCAAGAACGTGTGGCTGGACATGGACACCACCGCGGTGTCGGCCGGGAGTGTGGACGCGGCCGAGGTGGCCGCGGGCACGGCCGTGGCCGCGGTTGAAGCCGTGGTGCGGGGCGATGCCTCGAGTGCGTTCGCCCTGGTCCGGCCGCCCGGCCATCACGCCGAGCCGGTCCGTGCGCGCGGTTTCTGCCTGTTCAACAACGTCGCCGTCGCCGCGGCGCACGCAAGGGAGGCGCTCGGCTGCGAACGCGTGTTGATCGTGGACTGGGACGCACACCATGGCAACGGCACGCAGGACATCTTCTGGGCCGATCCGGACGTGTTGTTCTTCGACGTTCATCGCGCGGCGCCGTTCTACCCCGGGTCGGGGGCCCTCGAGGAGGTCGGCGGCGGCCTGGGCGAGGGCGCGACCGTCAATGTCCCGTTGCCGGACGGCGCCGGCGACGGGGCGATGCTCAAGGCCTTCCGGGAAATCCTCGTTCCCGCCGCGGAGTATTTCGACCCCGACCTGGTGCTGGTCTCCGCCGGCTTCGACGCCCATCGCCTCGACCTGGTGCTCGACGTCAGTTACGCGGGCTTTGCCGCAATGGCCGGGATTGTGCGAGATATCGCCGACCGGCACTGCGGCGGACGGCATGTGATGGTGCTGGAAGGCGGGTATCAGCTCGAGTCGCTGGCGAACGGGGTGCGGGCGGTGCTCGAGGTGATGGCAGGCGCGGATGCGCCGGAACCCGAGCAATACGGATTTGCGGAGGTGGCCAGGGCGGCGGAGTTCCACCGCGACGCCTTCATGCCCGATCCGGACCCGTCCGCCGAGCCGCCCGGCTAACGCTCGGCGGCCCAGCTGCCGCGGGCCAGGTCCTCGACCATGGCGACTTCCTCGGCGGGTACCTGCATCGGTTCGATGTGCTCGAGCGGGTCGAAGTGGAAGATGTAGAGCCGCGAGACGAACTCGGCCACCGGTAGCGAGGATTCCCCGTAACGCTCGCCGCGTCCCTCGGTGGAGACGCGCACCCCGTGGCCAAAATCCTGGCCGCTGTCGTTGTTGGGGTTGTAGAAATACACGCGCATCACCTCGTCCTGGTCCAGTGCGACGCGCTGGATCGTGATCGCATGCCAGCCGACGAACCGGCCCGCGCTGTCGGTCATCGCCAGCCCCGCGGGCTGGGGATGGACGAGCGGCTGGTTGCCGTTGTGCAGCGGGTTGTAGTAGGCATAGAAGTTACGGACGAAGGCCTCGAAGTCCTTGAGCTTTCCGGTCACGAGATCCACGGCGAGCATGAAGCCCCGGCCCACCCACCAGCCGTGAAATTCCGGGTTGATCCAGCGGTGTGGGTCGTCGCCGCGTCCGGCGCACAGTTCGCCCATGGCGTGATAGATCCGGTCGAGGTGCGGCACGAGCACGGCCGAGACCGCGTCGACATCCATCGGCGCGACGCTGGGCCCGCCGTTCCGCAACTCCCCCGAAGACAGGCGGCAACCCTCGAAGTGCATGACCAGCTCGTCGTCGCGCGCCGCCCAGGCGATCGTCTGCAGCAGATAGTCCGGGTCGTTGTATGCCCACATCGAGATGGCCCGCGCCGACTGGCACGTGGGGTTGTTGCCCTGGCCGATGCCCAGCGGCAGGCCCAGTATGCCGAGTATGCCCGCGAGCAACTGGACATGAGGGGGGCGCTGCGATCCGACGGCGCGGGCTATCGCGCTTTCGGCGGCCGGGCACAGTTCCAGCTGCAACTGCCGCCACAGGGCTGGGGCCACCGCCGGCGCGAAGAGCACGGCCCGCTCGAGCATCTGGGCGAGTCCGTAAACCGCCTGCGGCGTCTCCGGGAAAATCGCCGCCTCGATCAGCGCGTGAACCAGTTCCTGGTAGCAGAGATAGGCGTCGCGGCCGGTGGCGCTCAAGCCGAGCGCGCGCGGGACGTGCTCCGTGGCATTTTCCAGGAGGAAGCGGAGAAAAACCGGATGGTAGGCAGAGACGAGTCCCGTATCGTGCATCGCCCGTGCGAGGCCGCCCGCTTCCCGCCGCAGCATCTCGGCGTCCATGGCCTCGATGCGTTCGCGGTAAGTTTCCAGGCCCGGATCGTCCCCCGATGCCTGGGTGGGCCCGAACAGGGCGCTGATCAGCCGGTCGGTTCCGCGTGCCCCGGTCGTCGGGATGTTGCGGTCGTAGAGGAAGGCGGAAATCTGGGCGATCATGCCCTTGAGATGCTCGACCCGGATGGGCCGCTGCGAGAGGATGCGCCAGATTTCTGCGATCAGCTGCTCGAGGATGCGGTCGTAGCCGATGTGGCGGATCAGCAGTTGCAGCACCGCGGTCACGGCGCCGGCCATGCGGCCCAGGCGTACCCGCACCGCCTCGTTCTCGCCCGCGAAGAGCAGTTCGAGGTTCAGTGCCAGCACCTGGGTGAGGTAGTGGTGGGCCTGTTCGGCGGAAACCGTCGCGTGCGCGTAGCGGGACTCGGCAATCGCGAGCAGCCGGAGTTCGCTGATGCACTCGAGCGTGACTTCGTGCGTCGAGCCGAGGCGCAGGGTTTGCGCGGCGATGTCCGCCTGCAGGATTTCAGGCGTCGCCCAGTCGGTATCGGCGAAGACGCCGGCCTCGTCGAGGACCGGCGCCCGCTCGTAAAGCAATTCCGGGCCTTCAGGGCTGCCGAGGATCCGGCCCGCGAGCTGGAGGACTTTCCCGGCATGGGCGCCCTTGGCGAAGGAGCGTGCCGCCGCGAGTTCCTCCAGCGCAGTGTCGAGCCTCGCGATCAGCGATTCCATGGATTGAACTTCATTAGCACCCTTGGCACCGCTCGAGTTCATGTCGTCCCCACTGACGGCCGCATATCGCCGCCCCAGCCCGGGGCGTCCCGCTGTGGCGCATCACGCGCAACCGGCCTCCAATTGATCATAACCGATGAATCCTCCGCGGCAGGCCGATACCGTGCCAACGATCCCCCGGGGCCGCACGGCAGCAGCGTCGGTTGTGGGTGTTACAGTGGAGGAGTACCCAATCTGATGCCGGCCCGCATCCCGCTGCGGGTATGGCCCCGGCCCGGGCGGCAGTCATGTGCCTGGCTTCGGAGGACGCGTCCCCCGCGCGAGGTCTGCCCGCCGGACCGTTCGGCAACGGGAGTAATGATGATGACGAAGAACCCTGAGAAAGGCTATGTGGCCCTGCTCGGCTGGAGCCTCAACGCAATCGAGGGCGTGGAAAAATTCGATCGCCGCTATTTGGTCGTTGCGCCCGACTGGGCGGAGGAGTTTGCGAAAAAGCACGACATCCCCTACATCTCGTGGAACTTCGAGCGCCTCAACGATCGCTCCATGGAGATCGCGCACCGGCTCGCGGAAGAGGGGGTCGACGTCGCCATTCCGCTCTACGAGGAGACAGTGGAGTGGGCCGGCGCCATCAACGCGGTGCTGATGAAGAACCCCCGGCTGTACGGCCAGTCGATCCTGTTCCGCGACAAGGCCCTGATGAAGCGCCGTGCCCAGCTCGGGGGTATCCGGGTAGGCATTTTCGAGGAAGCACGCAGCCGCGACGACGTCATACGTTTCCTGAAACGCGTCAACCAGACGCTCCTGAAGCTCGACGGCGATCCGAACGATCCGATCCACCTCAAGGCGTTCGACAAGGCGGGCTGCCTGGGCCACCGGGTCATTCGTACGCCGGACGAGGTGGACACCATTCCGGAAGAGGAATTCCCGGTGCTGATGGAAAGCCATCTCGACGGCTGGGAATTCGCCGTCGAGGCCTGGATCCACGACGGCAAGGTCTATTTCCTCAACATCTCCGAGTACGTCACGCTGGGCTATTCCGTATTCGTGCCCGCCTCGCCCGAACTGGAGGCCTGGCGGCCGCGCATCCGGGAAGAGATCGAAAAGCTGATCAAGGCCTTCGACATCCGCTTCGGCTTCATCCACCCCGAGTATTTCGTCACGAGCGACGGCACGATGTACTTCGGCGAGGTGGCCTACCGGCCGCCGGGCTTCAAGGTCTTCGAGCTGCTGGAGCGTGCCTACGGTTTCAACGGTTACCAGGGCTTGGTCCTCGCTTTCGATCCCAAGACGACTGAAGAGGAAATCGAAAACTTTTTCCCGCGCGAGGTCGTGGATGCAAAGGGACACGCCGGCTGCTTCGGCGTGTATCCGCGCCGGCGCGTCGTGACGCACCTGGAGGTTCCCGAGGAGACGGAGCAGGACCCGTACTTCGAGTATCACGAGCTTGCCTCGCCGCTCACCGAGAAGGTGACGAAGCGAACCGCGTTCGGCACGCACTGGGGGCTGGTCTACTTCTTCGGTGACGATCCGCACCGCATGCGCGAACTGCTCAAGCACCAGGAAGAGCTCGACTTCTACGTTTGAGCCGAGCCTCTCTGCCCGGCGCCCGGGTTGTCGCTGACGCAGCGGCAAGCCCGGTCGGTGATTCGTTCAGGCTTCGGGCGGTATCAGGATCCAGAGCAGGATGTACACCAGGATTCCCGGGAAGGCGGCGGAAAAGATCGATATCAACACGTAGATCACGCGCGACAGGGTGGGATCCAGGCCCAGGTAATCGGCCAGGCCGCCAATCACGCCGCCGATAATCCGGTCGTTGCGCGAGCGGCGCAATGGTCGTCCCGATGCAGTCATATCTAGCCTCCGCAAACAATATCAATCGTGCCTTGGTGCAGGTTGGGCTTCCTGCGTCAGCCTAACCTGCATTATTCGCCGGGGTGGTAGGTGCGGACGGCGTGTTGCTTGATCTGGTCGGGCCAGAAGTAGACGGTGCGCAGGTTTCCCATGGCATAGCGATGGGCCTGGTCGGTGAAATGCGGGGACTTCGGGTTGCCGCTGGTGCCGCCCACATGGATCGCGCGGGCGCTCACCTTCGGGCCGAAATCGACCACCGCGACGAAGCTGTTGCCGTTGACGCCGTAGTACCTTTTGGTTCCCGGCCAGGTGTGCGCGCCGGACGAGGCGAGCGAGCCCCAGCGTGACGAGGTGAACGGTATCGCTATGCTGGGTTTGGAATCGCTGAAGTGCGGGTGCACCGAATCGTCGAGGCGCTGGTAGCGGTTGATCATGCCCCACGGCACCCCCCAGTAGCCGAAGTCCTTCTTGAGGCGGTCGGTCGCTTTCGCGAGCGCCTCGAGGCGCTCCCTGGGCGTGACCTTTTCGATGACGTAGTCGGACACGCGCATGTCCCTCTTGTGTTCATCAATGCCGCTGTTCCACGCCTTGTCGCCGAACTCGTGCCACAGCGTATCGCCCCAGAACACCGCGACGGAGGTCGGGATCGAGGCGATGCCCCAGCGATAGTCCCAGTGGCGCAGCACGCCGATCGGGCCGGCGAGTTTCGCCTTCAGCGGGTCACTCGCGGGCAGGCCGTCGTAGTCTTTCAGCAGGATCGGGATCAGGCGGGCGAACGCCGGCAGGTACGAATCGAAGGCGTCGGTGATCAGCTTGGCCTTGGTGAAATCGCGGGCGCCGGTCAGCATGCGCAGGGCGTGTTTGCTGCGCCAGTTGGGGCCGAACACATCCATGTACTGCGGGTAATTTTTCGCCTTCGGGCTGTCCTTGCCGGCCGCCGTCCACGGCCAGTCGTTGGTGTTGAATACCCAGCCGTTGGGCGGGTTCATCACGTTGGGCATGTCCTTGATGGGCGTCAGGCCCTGCCAGGCGGTTTTCGGATTGCTGCCGTCCACGGGCTTCAAGTAGTCGAACTTGTTGTCGCGCTTCGGAATGAACTGCGGCACCAGGAACGCGATTTGGCCCTTGTCGTCGGCGAAGATGGTGTTGTTGGAGGAATTGGCCTTGAGCTCGGCAATCTTCATGTAGCTCTTGAGGTCCGTGGACTTGGTGCGCAGCCAGCTTTGCTCTAGTGCCGGGATCGGCTTGTTCATCAGTGCTTCGGCGATCCATTTGCCGTTCTCCTTCGCGACGATCGGGCCGTGCCGGGTGAAGTAGGCCGTGAACGTGCGCGACTTCGTCGTTCCATCCTTGGCCAGGTAGGGGATCGTGATCGTTCGCGTCTTCACCGGCAGTTCCTTGTCGCCGAAGCGATAGAAGTAGTTGCCGTCCTGCTTGACGATGGTTTCGGCGAACTGGTCCACCGCGTCGACGCCGGTCGAGGTGTGCATCCAGCCGATGTGCTTGTTGAAGCCCTGGTAGATGAAGAACTGCCCCCAGGTGGATGCGCCGTAGGCGTCTAGTCCCTGGTCGCTCGTCATCTGGGTCTCGTCGCGGAAGTTGAAGGTGACGTGCGGGTTGATCAGCAGCAGCGCATGACCGTCGGCGGAAAGCTTGGGCGCAACCGCGATGCCGTTGGAGCCGAGCACGTCATGCCAGCTTGGCGGCGTGTCGTCGGCCAGCGCCACGGTGGTGTCGCGGCCGGCGCCGTAGAACGCCGCAAGCTTGTCCAGCTTCACGCGGGTGATGTCGCCGCCGATGCTGCCCTCGGTGAAGGAGAGCGCCATCCACGGCAGGTAGCGCTTGATGACCGTGGGATGGGCCTCGGGATGCGTGGCGAGGTACCAGTTCATGCCGTCGGCCCAGGCGGTCATGAGCTTCTTCAGCCAACCGGGGCTCTTGGCGTAGTCCTTCTTCAGCACCACGGGGTCGATGAAGAGCCGCTCGCGCAGGTCCTGCCAGATCCTCGATTCGCCCTTGAGCTGCGCGTTCCAGCCCAGCGCGAGCAGGTAGTTGCGCCGCACGCGATGAAAGTCATCCTCGCATTGCGCGTAGATATCCCCGAAGACCGCGTCGGCATCGGTCTTGCCCTGCACATGCGCGATGCCCCAGCTGTCGCGGGTGATGGTGACCCGCTGCGCCTCGTGGGCGAGGCGGGCGTACTCGGGGCTGTTTTTCGTGATCGGGTCTTGCCATGGCTGCAGGGTTGCCGCGGCGGACGTGCCAGGCGCCAACAGGGCGGTCATTCCCAGGGCGCACGCAAAGGCAAAAAGGTTGCGGCGGATAAAGTGCGTCATCAATCTTATCCCGGATCACATGGGGACCGATCTTACCCCAACGGCGGGAATCGACGGGAATAACGGAGATGGATCGCGGTTATCAATTAAATGCATATTCGGCAGGTTGCCCCATAGCCGGCTATCGGCGATGAACCGCTTCCGGTCAGTGCAGTGCCCACCACAGGCCGCCGATCACGATGGCTGCGCCTGCGATATACGTGCCAAGCGTGATGTATGCCCCCTTGATGATGCCGCGGATGACTTTCTTGATATCGGCGCGGTCATTGAGGTTGGGGAAGGGCTCGTCCGGTTCCGGTACACCCAGGAACCGGCATAACGGACCCCAGCCTTCCGTGACCGTGAACACCAGAAGACGGTCGGATGGCACGGTGGCCTTCACTTCCTCGATATAGGCCTCGTAACGCGCCGCGGCACGCGCCTTGTCGTTCATGACGCCCTGGAGAGTGCGGTTCCAGATGAGCTTACGCGACATGTCGCCGAACTTGCGCCCGAACGGCGTGAGCCAATACACCACCCGGAACTGCCACAGGTTCTCGGTGAAGTAGATGGTGTCGATGGTGCTTTCGTACCAGGCCTCGGCGCCGAGTGGATGCAGGGTCAGCAGGACCTTGGCGTCCGGGTTGGCGGCAAGCAGTTCGCGCCAGACGCAGCAGGCGGGATTGTCCACCGTCGCCGTGTAGTCGGCCAATGCCCGGTCCCAATCGTGCTGTGTGCCGGGCGGTGTGTTGGCAACCTTGCGCCAGAAATCGAGATGCCCCTTGTTGGCCTTGTTCATGAGCACTTCGTGCATGTGATAGCACGGGAAGCCAAGCTGGTTGAGGGCGGTGAACGTGGACCAGGTGCCGGTGCGGCCGAAGCCGGCGCCGATGAGTTTCAGGGCCATGGGGGTCTCCTTGCCTGGAGATGGTGGCGCCGGTACCGGGTATCGGCAGGAATGGGTGCGGGGTGCGCCATAGTATGCCCCCTGTGCGCGTCCTGAGAACTGGGACGGCCCAAGGACTATTTCGGCAGCATTCCGATCGTATGCAGCCAGGTTGTCGCAAGCCCGGGCCAGCGGGTGATGGGCAGCTTCGTGCGCCGCAGCCCGAAGGCGTGCCCACCTTTCGCGTAGATGTGCAACTCGGCCGGCACGCCGGCCTTTTCCAGTGCGGTGTAGTAAGCGAGCGACTGGCGAACACGGTCCACCTTCGCGTCTTCGGCCTGCAGCACGAACGTGGGCGGTGTCTGGCGGGTGAAGTGAAGATTGGGATTCAGGCCGTGGCCTAGCGTGATGTGTCCCGGATAAATCGCCAGGGCAAAGTCGGGACGGTCACTATCCTTGTCCGCCGGACCCACGGGCTTGTACATCTCGCGGTTGAAATCCGTGCTGGTCTCCGCCACCAGGAACCCGCCCGCCGAGAATCCGATGACACCGATCTTGTGCGGATCGATGTGCCATTTTGCGGCATGGTAGCGGACCAGCCTTATCGTTCTCTGGGCGTCCTGCAACGACGGCAGCGACGTTGCCAGGACGCCGTGGCCGTAGCATTTGCATTTCCAATTGAACGGTGCACTGGGAACCCGGTACTTCAGCAGTACACAGGTAGCGCCGATGGATGTCAGCCAATGGCAGATTTCGGTGCCTTCGAGATCGATGGCCAGTACCTGGAAGCCGCCGCCGGGGAAAACAACCACCGCTGCGCCCGTATTCTTCCCCTTGGGTGCATAGATGGTCATCGTCGGCCGGGACACGTCGAATACCCCGGTCACGGGCTTGCCGGCGAACTGCGGCCTGTTGCTGGATTTCGTCACCGCGTGTTCCGGCGCCGGTAACGTCTGCGCATCGGGCGGCGTTCCCGGCCAGATCGGAATTTGCCTGTGCCCGGGCGATGGGTGCCAGACAGCCGCCTGTGCTTGCAGTCCAACCAATACGAATGCCGCACATAGCATCATCAGCAATTTCTTCATGATTCTTCCGGGATTGGCAAACAGTCCCTGAATAATAAGTGATAGAGCGCGGATCCCTGAGGAGCCGATCGGTTCTGACCTGTGTCATTCCGTGCTGCACCGGATCGGGTTACTGTGAGCCGGGTAAGGAACATTGTCCGCAACGGTAGGGTGGCCGGCGGATGATCTGTTAGCAAGGGGGGGAGCGAGGTGTTGCGCTTTATCCGCAAGCTTCTCGGCGACGTCGGTTCCGTGTTCTACCTCTCGGTGCTGATCGTCGCGGGCTTCGTGACGCTGGCGGTGCTGTACCCGTCGAATGTCGAGACCGTCGCGCGGCGGGTGTTGGATGTCACCGCGACGAACGTGGGCTGGATGTATCTGGTCGCGACCAGCGGCTTCGTCATCTTCGTGCTGTTCCTCGCTTTGTCGAAGTTCGGCAACGTACGCCTGGGACCGGAGGAGGAACCGCCGGAATTCAGTTTCAAGAGTTGGTTGGCCATGATCTTCGCCGGCGGCATGGGCGTGGGCCTGGTGTTCTGGGGCGTGGCCGAGCCGATGATTCATTTCAATAACCCGCCTCTCGGTCTCGCCGAGCCGCATACCATTGCCGCGGCGCAAATCGGCATGCGCTACTCCTTCTTTCACTGGGGCCTGCACCAGTGGGCGAACTTCACGCTCGTGGGTCTCGCGATCGCCTACGTGCGTTTTCGCCATAACAGCCACGGGCTGATCAGCGAGACGTTCCGGCCCCTGTTCGGGGCGCGCGTCGACGGCGGCCTGGGCAAGGGCATCGACATCCTCGCCGTGATTTCCACCCTCTTCGGCGTGGCGACCACGCTTGGCCTGGGCGCGCTGCAGGTGAACAGCGGCCTCGCACGCGTCACCGGCATGACCTACGGGACGCCGGACCAGGTCCTGATCATCGGGGGATTGGGCGCGTTGTTCATCGTCTCGGCCATGACGCCGCTGGACAAGGGTATCCGCTGGCTCAGCAACGCGAACATGATCCTCGCTGCGGGGCTTTTGCTGTTTGTCCTGTTTTTTGGCCCGACCTCGTTCATCTTCAGCGAGTTGACGCAGACGGTGGGCGAGTACCTCGGCAACCTCGTCCAGATGAGCCTGGTGACGACGCCGTATTCCAGCCAGGAGTGGGTCAAGCAGTGGACGATGTTCTACTGGGCGTGGGGGTTGAGCTGGGCGCCGTTCGTGGGGAGTTTCATCGCGCGCATTTCGCGCGGCAGGACGATCCGCGAGTTCGTGCTGGGGGTGATGATCGTGCCGGCGGGGCTGAGCATCCTGTGGTTCGGGACCTTCGGCGGCAGCGCCATCCATTTCCAACTTTTCGAGCACGTGGATATCGCCGGCGCCGTGGCGAGGGAAGTGCCGGCGGGTCTCTACACGCTCCTGGACCAGTTGCCGGGTGGAACCTGGGCGGCGCTGGCGGCCGTGCTCCTGGTGTGCGTGTTCGTGATCACCTCGGCCGATTCGGCCACCTTCGTACTCGGCATGTTTACCTCCAAGGGCGTGCTCAATCCCACCCGCTTTGTGCGCGTGCTGTGGGGTGCGCTGCAGCTCCTGATGGCGGTAGCGCTGCTCATGAGCGGCGGCCTGCAGGGGCTGCGCACCGTGTCCATCATTGCCGCCTTCCCGTTCATGCTGTTCATGGTGCTGATGGCCTTCGCGCTCTACCGCGACCTGAACCAGGAATTCTGGCAACGGGAGGCGAACGAAAAACTCCTCCGCTCGCGCATCGAGGCCATGCTCCTGCGCGAATCCGAGCGCGAGGCACAACGCGCCGCCGCCGAGGAAGTCCACCCGACGGCGCCGGAGACGGCGGAGGAACCGGCCGCAGGCGAGGAGGCCCCGCCGGAATCGAAGGACGAACCGAAGGCCTGATCATGGCGGCGCGGCTTCCGGTCGTGGTTCCGGATAACCGGTTCAGCGGCGGCGCCGGCGCCATTCGCGCCATGTGGTCACAGCCAGTGTAACGGCGGTCAGCGGCAGGACGAAACCCAGCATCGCGACGCTGAGGGACGACAGCCAGGGGTGGTGCTGGGCGTAGAGAAACAGGTAGGTGGTGTAGGCGGCGAAGTAGAACAGGAACAGGCCGCCTTCCCAGCGGGCGATCACCCGTCTCGTGAACGCCACCGGAATGCATGCGATCGCCGCCGCCAGCATGACCAGCATGCCGAACCCGAGCACCCCGGGCGCGACCGTGAGTCCCATGGGGGCAACGAGGCCGGTGACACCGAGCACGCCGAGGATGTTGAAGATGTTGCTGCCGATGACGTTCCCGACGGCCATGTCGCGTTCGCCACGTACCGCCGCGATGACGGAGGTGGCGATTTCGGGTAGCGACGTGCCCACCGCCACGATGGTCAGGCCGATGACGAGCTTGCTGACGCCGAGGTAGGTGGCGAAGGCGACGGCGGCCTGGACCAGCCAGCGTGCCCCGAATACCAGGAGAACCAGTCCGACGATGACGAGCAGCAGCTGCACCGACCAGTGGCGGTCCCAGGCGGAGGCGGCGGGCGGCGGCAGGGCCTCGGCGAATTCCTGCCGGACCCGGGCCTGCGCGCGCCGGCTCTGCCAGATGAGAAACACCGTATAGACCACGAGAAGTGCCAGCAGCAGCGCCGCTTCCCAGCGGCCCAGGTGGCCATCGAACACAAGCCCCCAGAGCAGCAGCGAAACGCCGACCATGAACGGGATTTCCTGGCGGATCACCTGCGGGGTCACGGCCAGGGGGATGAGGAGGGCCGACAGTCCCAGTACGAACAGCACATTGAAGATGTTGCTGCCGATGACGTTGCCGATGGCGAGGCCGCCCTGTCCCGCCAGGCCGGATTGGAGCGAGACCGCGAGCTCGGGCGAGCCGGTTCCGAAGGCGACGACCGTGAGGCCGATCACCAGGGGCGAGATGCCGAACGTGAGCGCCAGGCGCGATGCGCCGCGCACCAGCAGCTCGGCGCCCAGCGCGAGCAGGGCGAGGCCGGCGATGAAAAACGCGATGGTCACGCTGGAATGATAGGGCACGGGGGTGCGGATTTCGAAGTCGTTGAGTGGATGCCGAAGCGCTCGCCCGCGCCTTGCTATTCTGATGCCCATGGCCACGTCACCGCCCGCCGAAAGCATGGCATGTCCCCTGTGCAAGGATGATGCAGTCGAGTTCTGCGCGGATCGCTCGCGGAGATATATAAAGTGTCCGCGCTGCGCGCTTGTCTACGCCGACCCGGGCTCTCACCTGTCCCCCGAGCTGGAACGGGCCGAGTACGATTTGCACGAGAACGATCCGGGCGACACGCGTTACCGGGCCTTTCTCTCCAGGCTCGCTGAACCGCTGCTTGCGCGCCTGGAACCGGGCATGCATGGCCTGGACTTCGGCTGTGGGCCCGGGCCGACGCTCAGCGTGATGCTGGCCGAGCAGGGTATGGTCGTAAATGATTACGATCCGATCTACGCTGCGGATGCCCGCCTGCTGGAGCGCCGGTATGACTTCGTGACCGCGACCGAGGTCGTCGAGCACTTCTGCCGGCCGGCCGTGGCGTGGCGGCAGCTGGCCTCGCTGGTCCGGCCCGGCGGCTGGCTCGGGATCATGACCTTGCTGGCGCCGGATGATGCCGAATCGTTTTCACAGTGGTGGTACAAGAACGACCCGACCCACGTGAGCTTCTACAACGAGGCTACCTTCGACTGGCTGGCCGAGGCGTCGGGATTCAAGGTCGAGACGCTCGACGACCGGGTCTTGCTCATGCAGCGTGTATAAAAGCGCCGGCGTTGCCGGTTACGCGCCGTTGCCCCGGGCCCATTGCACGATATTGGCACTGCTCATGGCGCCGGGCTGACGCGCCACTTCGCGCCCGCCGCGGAACAGGGCCAGAGTGGGAATGCTGCGGATGCTGAACCGTGCGCCCAGCGCCTGCTCCGCCTCGGTATCGACCTTGACCAGGCGCACGCGCGGTTCGAGCTGCCCCGCCGCCTGCACGAATTGCGGCGCCATCATCCGGCAGGGCCCGCACCACGGCGCCCAGAAGTCCACCAGGACGGGGATATCGTTGCGCGTGATGTGTTTCTGGAAGCCGGCTGCGTTCAGCTCGACCGGGTGGCCGGTGAACAGCGGCTGGCGGCATTTCCCGCACTTGGGCGCCTCGCCCAACCGGGCGGCCGGGATACGGTTGACCGCCTCGCAGTGCGGGCAGACGATATGCAGTGCATCGCTCATGGGGGGCCTCGTCAGCGGGCGTCCGGAGCTTGGGGATTCGTTTTTTATATGGGGCCCGTGTGCCAAAAATAAATAGCGTGATGGACAGGGATGGGACGCATATCAGAATGCCCCCATGGTCAGGGCCTTTGCAATTTATGATGAGTAATCCGGGATCGGATCATCTTTGTTACAGTGCCCGCCTATTAATTCCACGCAAAAAGGGAGTGGCGATGGCGATTTCCGAGCACTATCCGATTGGCACGCCCGGTAAGCCCTGGGGCGAGGCGGAAGTTGCCGAGTGGCGGTCCCGGCAAAAATGCCAGCGGAGTTACGAAGAGGATGTGGTGAGCCGGGTCGACGCCCTGCGGGAACGCTTTGACGTGCTGGAGTATGGTCGGCTGGCTTACGTGCCCGATGATTATCCGTTGTTCGCCCTCAAGAGCCATGACTGGAACAGTGCATTGCCCAGCGTGCTGGTGACGGGTGGCGTGCATGGGTACGAGACCAGCGGGGTGCACGGGGCGCTGCAGTTCGCCGAGAAGCACGCGGCGGATTACGCGGGCAAGGCCAACCTGATGATAGTGCCGTGCGTGAGCCCCTGGGGCTACGAGCGGATTCACCGCTGGAACCCGCAGGCACTAGATCCCAACCGCTCGTTCCGCGCCGACAGCCCGGCGCCGGAATCAGCCGCGCTGATGGAATTGGTCAAGCCGCTCCGCGAGCGGTTTATCGTCCACATCGATTTGCACGAGACCACGGATACCGACGAGTCCGAATTCCGGCCGGCGTTGGCGGCGCGCGATGGAGTCGAATTCGAACCGGGCGAAATCCCCGACGGCTTTTATGCGGTGGGCGATACCGAGGACCCGCAGCCCGAATTCCAGCAGGCGATCATCCGGGCAGTGTCGAAGGTCACGCATATCGCCCCGGCCGACGAGAAGGGCGAGATCATCGGTTCGCCCATGGTCGCGCCGGGTGTCATCAATTACGCGCTCAGGGAACTTGGCCTGTGCGCGGGCATCACCAACGCCCGCTACCGCACGACCACCGAGGTCTATCCCGATAGCCCACGAGCGACCCCCGGGCAGTGCAACGAGGCCCAGGTCGCCGCCGCCTGTGCCGCCATCGACTTTGCCCTCGCGAACGCGGCGGGTTGATCCCTTCAACGGGCACTCGGTAAGAAACTGGGCTTTCCCCGCATTTCCCCCTGGCACTGCCCTGACGAAAGCCGGTGCCGGGGCTGCCGTGAATATTCACAAGGTCGCGTCCAGGCCAGTCGGGCCATGCCTTATATGAATAACTACATGTGCGGGGGTTATTCCTGCCCACATTTTTCCCGCTCCGGCCTTTCCGTCAGCCAGCCGCCAGAGGATGCCGGTAACCCACTAATATCAAAGAGCATACTCGCCCGATAGGTGTGAAGGCTCATGGCGTCCCCTCTGACAACTGCCGAGAAAACTATTGCAAAACGCTGAAATCCTGCTATATCCATAGGGCGCGTTGCCGTCGGACGGAGTTCCGGTGCGTGGACGAAAAGAGCAGCGCGGATTCGGTGACATCACGCCGGGTTTCTTTCTTGACAGGAGGTTTGTTACAGAAAACAGGAGGTTTTGATAAATACAGTCCGGTCCGTTCCCAGGTCGCATGGCCTACTATTGCCGGCCCCTGGATTGCGCATGGAAAATATGAAAGCGGGCGAACTTGCTTGTCCGTATGGATGAGAGCAATCCTTTTTTAAGCCCCTCCTCTTGGTTGATCATCACATGAGGAAAAGTTATGAAACGTTTTGGACAACTTTTGACAGGTGTTTCACTGAGCGTGCTGGCGAGCGTAGCATTTGCCGGCCAGCCGACGACGGTGACGATGGGCTCCGCTGGAGCCGTCCGGTATATCGAACAGGGCCAGCCGCCGGTCGTCATCCAGCCGACAGTTGCGGAGGCGGCGAGCATGCGCGGAGCGCATTCGGCCCACGGGCATGGGCCCGGCGGCGGTGGTGGCAGCACCACGAACAACCTGCTGTATGGCGGTGGCACCGGCGGCATTGGCGTGGAAACGTCGCCCAAGGTCTATCTGGTCATCTGGGGCTCACAGTGGGTCAACAACGATCCGAGCGGTGAGGCGAACCTGCTGCAGTCTTTCCTCAGCAGTGTCGGTGGCAGCTCCTGGTTGAACAGCGTCACGCAGTATTGCCAGGGCGTGGCCAGCGGAACGGAGTTCTGCAACGGGGCCGGTACGGCCGCGGGTAATCCCTCGGGCATGTTCCAGGGCGTGTGGTTTGACACGTCGTCCTCCGCCCCGAAGCGTCCGAAGCAGTCGGATATCGGCAATGAGGCCGTGCGCGCCGCCCAGTACTTCGGCAACACGGCCGCGGGCAGCAATGACACCACGCAGTACGTGATCGCGCTGCCGACGGGCGTCAGCCCGCAGGGCTTCGGTACCCAGTACTGTGCGTATCACAGCTATGCCAGCTCGTCTTACGGCAATGTTGCTTATACCAACCTGCCGTATATCACCGACGCGGGTTCGAGTTGTGGTGCCAACTTCAATGGCCTGGGTGCCGATGCCGGCATCACGATCGTAGAAGGCCACGAGGCGGCCGAGACGATCACGGACCAGTTCCCGAGCGGCGGATGGTTGGATTCCGGTGGCGCCGAGAACGGCGACAAGTGCGCCTGGATTTCCTCGGGGCAGGGTGCTTCCGCAAACGTGACGTTCCCGGACGGTTCCACCTTCCCGGTGCAGTCGCTGTGGAGCAACGCGTTCAACAACGGTAGCGGGGGCTGCGTGCTGTCCTACTGACAAGTCAGCGGATAACCAGAAACGGGCGCCGGCGATGCCACGTGCATCGCCGGCGTTTTCTTCACGGCTTGAAGACCCGGCCGTCCTTGATCACGAAAGCGATTTTCGTGGTGTTGTGGATGTCGCGGGCGGGGTCGGCGTCGAGCACGACGAGGTCCGCGCGCTTGCCCGGCGTTATGGTGCCGCGGTCGGCGCCGTGGCCGACCGCCATGGCGCTGTACTGGGTGGCGGCCTGGATGGCCTGTACCGGCGTGAACCCGCAGTGCTCGACCAGCAACGCCATTTCGGTGTGGATTTCGGGCATGACGTCGAGGTCGGGCGCCGTCTTTCCGAAGGGCAGGCCGGGGCTGTCGGTGCCCGCGTCGATGGGGATGCCGTGCTCGTGGGCGAGCCTGGTGACCGCGTAGCTCCAGGGCATGATGCCCTTGCCCACCGATTGCGGATGGTGCTCGGCCTCGAGTCGGAAGACATTCAGCGTGGCGTCGAGAATCGTGCCATGGGCCTTCATGTCCCGGAACAGGGCGAGGATGGCCGGGGCGTTCGGCCGGATGTACTCGAAGTCGCCCATCGCGCGCACGGCGTAATCCGAGGGGACGTGCGGCGCCGCCTCCCAGACCAGGTAGGGGCTGTGGGAAATCGTGTCGGCGCCCGCGTCCACGGCATCGTGCGGGGTGGCCGGGAAGATGGTGGCGTGGGTCCAGACGCGCAAGCCCTGGCGGTGGGCCTCGGCGGCCAGCGCCTTGACCCGTGCCGCCGGCAGGTTGGCATAGAGCTTGACGCCCGTAGCGCCGGTGCCCCTGGCCTCGGCGATCGCCAGCGGGATGTCGGTGGTGCCGGAGACGGCCTGCATCCACGGGGCGAAGCCCAGCGGTTCGCCGGCCGAGGCCGCCTGGGCGCGGCGGTCTTCCTGGAAGAAGGTGGGGCCGGAGAGCAGGGCGGCGTAGTAGAGGTCGGGCGCGGGGAAGGCGCCGGAGTTGGTCTCGCGGGCGAGGTAGCCGAGCAGGCGGTCGTCGCCGGCCATGTCGCGCATGGTGGTCACGCCGCCGAGGAGCAGCGCCTTGAAGAGCGCCTTGTAATGCGCGACATCGGGCTCGACGTCGGTGATATGCACGTGGGCATCGATCAGCCCGGGGATGAGGTAGCGGCCGCGCAGGTCCTCGACCTTCGCGCCGGCCGGCACGGGACGCCGCCCGGTGCGGTACACGGATTTGATGTGCCCGCTTTCGACGATCACGGTCATGTCTTTCATGGGTGCCACGCCGGTGCCGTCGATCACCGTCACGTGCTCCAGGGCGAGCACCGGTGCCGCCGCGCTCGCCGGCAATGCGTATGCCAGCGCGGGCAGGAGGCCTAAAAGCAGGGCTTTCATTACGTTCTTCATCGTGTCTCTCCGATCCGTAAGCGGCGCGGCAGCAAACCCGTCATGCCGCGGTTTCCGCCGCCAGCGCGGCGCTTTGGGAGTCCTCTTCCAGCCGCGGTGCCCGGTCGGGCTGGTGAAAGAGCAGCACCACCAGCACCGAGGAGAGCGAAAGGGCGGCCATGAGCCAGAAGGCGGCGGTGAAGTTGCCGGTTGCATGGACGAGCCAGCCGGTGACCGCGGGGGCCGCGAAGCCGGCGATGGCGAAGAAGGCGTCCATCACGCCCAGGGCGGTGCCGCTGCGGGCCGGGGCGATGTCCACGTTGACGGCATAGAAGGCCGAGTTGGCGGCCATGCCGAGTGCCACGGCCAGCGAGACGAAGACCAGGGCCACGGTCTCGGAGTGCGCCAGGACCACCGGGATGATGCTCAGTGCCGCCAGCAGCTGGCTGACCCAGATCGGATGGGAGCGCGCGATGCGCAGGCGGCCGGTTTTCCTGAGCAGCGCGTCGGAGAGGCGCCCCGTGCCCAGCAGCAGGCCCGCCGCGAGCAGCCAGGGCAGGATGGAGAACAGGCCCACCTGGCTGAGATCCATGCCGTAGGTGTGGCGCAGGTAGGAGGGCAGCCAGGTCATGAAGAAGAACAGGTAGTAGCCGAAGACGAAAAACGCCCAGTTGTTCGCCAGCAGGGTGGGGTTGGAGAACAGGAACTTCCACAGTCCCTTCAGGTGCCGGCGGTTTTCGTGGACCGCGCCCGCTGCGTCCGCGTGGCGCCCAGCGCCGTCGCGTATTTGCGTCAGTTCCGCCTCGTTGACGTGCGGGGAGTGCTCGGGAAAGTCGCGGAACCGGAACCACCAGACGGGCAGCCAGAGCAGGCCGAGCGCGGCAAGTATCAGGAACATGCCCCGCCACCCGATATGCAGGATCAGGAAAGTCACCACCGGCGCGCCGATGGCGAGCGCCAGGGGCACCGCCACCAGGGCGTTGGACAGCGCGATGGCCCGTTCGTGGGGGGAGAGCCAGTCGGCCACCACGCGGTTCATCACCGGGAAATTGGGGCCCTCGGCAACGCCGAGCAGGACCCGGGCGCCGAACAGGACGGCGAAGCCGGTGGCCAGGCCGGTGGCGCCGATCGCGATGGTCCAGAGCAGGGCGGCGATCAGCAGGGTCTTGTGCGCGCCGTAGCGGTCGGTCCAGATACCGCCGAGAAAGGTGGTCAGCAGGTAACCGATGCCGAAGGCGCCGAGGATCAGGCCGATGCTGTCCTGGCTCAGCCCGAAGGCGCGTGAGATGTCGCCCACGGCGTAGGAAATCGCCGAACGATCTATATAGTTGACGATGGTGATGAAAAAGAGCAGGCCGATGACGACCCAGCGGAAACGGCTGGCGCGCATGTGAAACTCCTGATTGTGCCCTGGGCGCTGCGGCGCCGGTACATGGCCGGTACTGCGCCAGGAGCACTATATATGCAAGGGGTTGGCGGGCGGAAATGCGCTTTCTGGCAGGTTGCGGTTTGACGCCTCATGATCCGGGTTCCCGGTGTCTCATCGCAGGTGTCGCGAGACGGCAGGCACCCGCCCCGGAAATGCTGCCGCGGAGGCGCTGGAAAGGGATTCACGATGAGTCTTGGCGCTCCGTCACCGGTTCGTGTCACGGCAAGGGGGGGCGGAAAGCCACTGCCGGAATGATTACAAATATGTCACTTTGGCCGGCTGCTTAAAATTTCATTTATTTCAATAATTTAAACGGGCACGCGTCAAAGCTCGAACGTGGCGGCAGTCTTGCGCCCCGAGGATAATTGGTGCAGTATGATTACCCGGAGCAAGACGGCAAGGCCTTTCCAACGGCCTCGATTCTCACGAAATGGACAGTCCGATCTTGCTTTTGTTTTTTTTCATATCCTGCTAGGATCGCCTACCTGCATCCGGCAGGCTCCGACGAGCATACCGGCTTTCGGTGTTTAACGGTTTTCTTATAAAAGGGTAAACAGCTATGTCTAAATCGGCGATTGCGGGACTGGGTGTGCTGCTTGCCGGCGTTGCCTTGGCGGCGACGTCGCTAACGGCACAAGCCCAGGAACAGACTCTCCAGCAGTCCGTGTCCACGCAGCAGCAAATTGTGAAGAATTCTGCCCAGACGCAGAAGCAGATCAACAATCTTGCTGATTCGACTCAGGAGCTCTTGGTGAAATATCTCACCACCGAGAAGCAGGTCGATCAGCTCAAGAAGTACAACGACAACCTGCAAGGGCTTATCGACAACCAGCAGAGCAGCATCACCTCGTTGCAGAAGCAGCTGGGGCAGTTGAGCGACGTCGCGCACGGTATCGTTCCGCTCATGCAGCAGATGATTGCCGGTTTGGACAACTTCATCAAGCTGGACGTGCCCTACCAGCTCGACCAACGTGAGCAGACAGTCGACAAGCTCAAGGATCTGATGACGGATTCCGACGTAAGCATCTCCGAGCGTTACCGCCAGATCATGTCGGCCTATCAGAATGAGTTGCAGGCAGGGCGGACCATCGATGCCTATCGTGGCCAGCTGACGGTCAACAACAAGCCGCAGACGGTCGATTTCCTGCGGATCGGCCGTGTCGTGCTGTGCTACCAGACGCTCGACCAGTCGCAGACTGGCTGCTGGGACCAGCGTGCCCGCAAGTGGCAGGTAAAGAATGGTTTCCGCCGCGGAGTGGCCAATGGCCTCAAGGTAGCCCGCAAGGAAATCTCCCCCAGTTTGGTGATTCTGCCGGTGCTGGCCCCCGTTGCCGCCCAGCAGCAGACGCAGCAGTAAGCGCGAGGGTATAGAGACAATGAAACAGTTCGTAAAATGGATTCCGCTTTTCGTCGGCCTCGCAGCCCTGCCCGTAACCGGGGGTATTGCCAGCGCCGCCCAGACCTCTTCTTCCAGCCAGTCGCAGCCGGCATCGCTCCAGCAGCTGCTCGATGCCGTTCAGGCTGACCTGAAGGACCAGACCGCGCAGGACAAGGCGCGTCTGCAGAAGTTCGAAGAGGCGCACAATCGTCAGCAGGCCATGCTGAACGAGGCCGAGAAGGAGTTGGCTCGCGAGCAGGCTCGCACCAAATCCTTGCAGGGCCAGTTCGATGCCAACGAGAAGACGATCACCAATCTCACCACCACGTTGAACACCCGCGAGGGCAACCTGGGCGAGGTGTTCGGAACGGTGCGTCAGACGGCCGGCGAGTTCAAGAGCTCGCTCGACAGCTCCCTGATTTCCGCCCAGTACCCGAACCGCGGCCTGTTCGCGGCCAAGCTGGCGGCCAGCAAGGCGCTGCCGTCGATCAAGGAGCTCAAGCAGCTCTGGTACGACATGCTGCAAGAGATGGTCGAACAGGGCCAGGTCGTCAAGTACAAGACCAACGTTACTCTCAACAACGGCAGCAAGAAGAGCACCGACGTTGTCCGCGTAGGCGCCTTCAACACTGTCATGGGCGACAAGTACTTGCAGTACGAGCCCACTTCCCAGTCTCTGGTCGTGCTGCCCAGCCAGCCGCCGGGGCGTTACACCAGCAGCGCCGGTGATCTCGCCAACGCCAGCGGCCACGGTTTTGTCGGCTTTGGCATCGACGGCACACGCGGTCAGTTGCTTAGCCTGCTGATGCGCAAGCCGACTTTCATGCAGGAAGTCAACAACGGTGGCGCCGTGGGTTACACGATCCTGGTGCTGTTCGGCATCGCGCTGTTGATCTGCCTGGAGCGCGGCATCAGCCTGACGCTGACCAGCCGCAAGATCAAGGCCCAGCTGAAGTCCGGCTCGCCCAGCCCCAACAACGCGCTCGGCCGTGTGCTCGCGGTCTATGACCAGAACCGCAAGGACGACGTGGAGACACTCTCGCTCAAGCTGGATGAGGCCATCATGAAGGAAGTGCCCACCATCGAGGCGCGCCAGTCCTTCATCAAGCTCATCGCCGCCATCGGCCCGCTGCTGGGTCTGCTGGGTACGGTTATCGGCATGATCATCACCTTCCAGTCCATCACCCTGTTCGGCACGGGTAATCCGGCCTACATGGCACATGGTATTTCCGTCGCGCTCGTGACGACGGTGGAAGGCCTGGTGACGGCCATTCCGCTGGTCTTCTTCCACGGTGCGATCCAGGGCAAGTCCCAGGAACTCGTGCACATCCTGGAAGAGCAGACCGCCGGCATCCTGGCTGCGCAGGCGGAAAAGGCGAACCGCTGATGTTTACCGAACTGTTCATCGATCTCAGGAGCTTCTTCGAGGCGGGCGGTAACGTCCTGTGGGCCATCCTGGTGGCAACCATCATCCTCTGGACCCTGATATTTGAGCGGTATGGCTACTTATTGCTGATATTCCCGGGCCGCCGCAAGGAAACTGTGGCGGCGTGGGAGGCTCGCTCGGATACCACATCCTGGTATGCGAAGCAGATACGCGAACAGAAGATCTCGCAACTGAGAATCGAAGCCAACCGCGGTATCGGCCTGATCAAGTCGCTTGTCGGTATCATTCCGTTGCTGGGCCTTCTCGGCACGGTGACCGGGATGATCCAGGTTTTCGAAGTGCTTGCGACCATCGGCTCCAGCAATGCTCGAGCCATGGCGCAGGGTGTATCCGCGGCTACGATTCCGACCATGTCTGCGATGACGGTCGCGGTCTTCACCCTGTACTTCACCTTTGCGGTGGAGCGGCGCGCGAAGGTCTCGGTCGAGCAGGTCGAAGATGAAATGAGGCACTTCTGAGGATAATTGCAAATGGCTCGAAGGAGACGTTTCGAAAAAAAGGTTGAAGAGGCTGAGATCAACATCACGCCGATGTTGGACATGGTGTTCATCATGCTCATTTTCTTCATCGTCTCGACGTCCTTTGTGCACGTGGCCGGAATCAACGTCAACAGACCGAGTTCCAGCAGGCAGCACAAGATCGTCAAGCAGTCCAAGATCGTCTTGATCCAGATCGAGAACGACGGGACTATCAAGGTTAGTTTTGGTGGCGCAAGTCGAACGGTGCAGCTGAGCGCGGTTCGCCCGGAGGTCGAAAAGGACCTCGCGGGCAACCCTGACGCCCAGGTGGTCGTCGCGGTCGGCCCGGGCGCCGATGCCGGTCTGATGGTGGAAGCCATCGACCGCGCCAAACAGGCGGGAGCCAAGCAGGTCTCCCTTGCTTCCACCGAAAGTTGAGGTAATAGGTCCAGCTCATGGCAAGACGGCATGCTAGCAACGCGGAAGAGGCCGAGATCAACATCACCCCGATGTTGGACATGACCTTCATTCTGCTTATTTTCTTTATCGTCACCACATCATTCGTGCGCCCACCCGGCGTCGAAGTCAACCGTCCGCCCGCTGTCACGGCACAGGTGCTGCATTCCAGCATCCTTATCGCCGTGACGCCGAGTGGACAGATCTGGATGAACAAGCAGAAAATTCAGCTTGGCCAGGTTCCCGGGCTGGTCGAATCCGCCCGCGCGCAGGCTCCCCAGGGAAACGTCGTCATCATTGCGGACAGCAAGGCGCCAAGCGGACTTGTTGTCAAACTGATGGGGCAGGCTAAATTGGGCGGCGCCACTTCCATTGCATTGGCGGCCAAGCAGGTCGACACAAACGGGGGAAGCTGACATGCGCCGTTTATTCTTGGATATGAGATTTGTCCCGGCCCTGGCCCTGGGCTTTATCGTCGCTTTCGGGTTGTTCCTGCTCATGCATAGCCTGATTGCCAACAATCAGCAGTCGAAGATCAATGCCCAGCAGATCAACCTGGTCAACTTCGTCACCGTGCGTAAGGACGAGCAGGTGCAGACGATCAACCATAATCGTCCGCCGCCGCCGCCGCCGCCGAAAAAGCCGCCGCCGACCGAGCAGGTCCAGACGCAGTCTAAAAGCGTGACGCAGCAAGCACAGCAGCTGCCCGTGAACATCAAGTTCGACCAGAACTCGATCGGGGGTGGTGGTGTTTACATCGGTAATGCGAGCGAGGCCAATCGCGGCAATTACGCCCCGCTGACGCCGATGGTGCGCATTGCGCCGATTTACCCGCCGCAGGCGCAGGTTCAGAACGTTACCGGGACCGTGAGAACGTGTTTCACGGTCAACCCCGACGGTTCCGTATCCAGTCCTCACGTCCAGCACGCCAGTTCCCCGCAGGCACGGCGCCTGCTCGGGCAAGCGGCGCTGCAGACTATCTTGCAGTGGAAGTTCTTCCCGCAGAAAGTGGATGGCAAGCCGGTCGCCACCAAGGGCGTCTGCCAGGACATCAAGTTCCAGCTTGGTAATGACTGATAAGACTGCCGTTGTGTTGGCCGTATAAACGGAGATTTGAAATAGTGAATCGCAACTATTTATTCATGGTTCTTGGTGCGCTGGCCCTGGTTGCCGCCCAGCTGGCACCTGTCGCCGCCGTGGCCCAGACAAACCAGTACACGCTGAGCAAGGTGACCTACGAACAGGTTCAGCGTATGCAGAAGCTGATGGGCAACAACAAGTATCAGAAAGCGATTGACATCGGCAAGTCGGTGCTGCCCCGTGTCAAGAACGAAAGTTCTTACGCCGAGGCCATGGTCAGCCAGTTGATCGCCAATGCCTACCTGGTCCAGAAGGATTTCGACAAGGCGGAGCCCTATCTCAAGCGTATCGTCGAGCTCAATGCCCTGCAGCCGCAGAGTCAAATGAGTGTGGTGCAGGAGTTGGCGACGATCTACCTGGTGCAGAAGAACTACAACGGTTCCATCCGCCTGTACCAGGAAGTGTTCCAGCAGGAGAAGAAAAACAAGCTGGAGCCGGACCCGATTCTCTACTATCGCCTGGGTCTGGCCTATTCCTATCGTGCTGACGCCAACAACAGCCGGCAGGATTACGGGAAGGCGCTCGAGAACGTCAAAAAGGCCATCAACATGGCTGAAGAGCTCCACCAGAAGGACCCCAAGAAGCATGACCCCGTGAAAAAGGACTGGTACCAGAGCTGGTTCGTCATTAGTTACAAGATGAAGGATTTCCACCAGGCCTTTGATGTGGCCAAGCTGCTTGTTGCCAAGTGGCCTGGCGACAAGGATTTCTGGGGCTACTATGCCAATACGGCCCTGCTGCTCCATGAAGACCGGGAGGCCACCGCCATCTACGGCTTGATGTACAAGAAGGGACTCTTCAAGAGCAAGGACGATTATCTCCAGCTTGCGAGCTTGCTGCTGGAGCAGGGGTCGCCCTACAAGGCCGCCGAAGTCCTGACCGATGGCATGAACAAGGGCTACATCCCCAAGAACAAGGACAGCTACGAGCAGATTTCCGGGGCCTGGACACAGGCTCGTGACTGGGACAACGCGCTCGCCACGCTCAGCAAGGAAGCGCAGGTGTCCACCAACGGCAAGGTTTACCTTCGCCAGGCGGAGATTTACCTGAACCGCCGCGACTACGCCAAGGCGAGCCAGGCGGCTCAAAATGCCTTGAAGAAGGGTGGCTTGGGCGACGAGGAAGGCCGTGTGCTGATGGTCGTCGGGCAGGCCGAGTACGAGCTCAAGAATTACGACAACGCCGTCAAGGCATTCAGGCAGGCCGAGAAATTCAAGAAGCAGGAACAAAACGCCAGGAACTGGCTGAAGTACGTCGCGCAGGCTCGCAGCGGCGGCTGATTCCGGAAAACCAGGTGACGTGGTTACCGGCACTGACGATCAGGACACTGATCCAGGGCCGGGCCACGTTGCGGTTTCCGAAGATGAACTCGATCTGATCGACCGGTTCGTCAACGGCCTCTGGCTGGAACAGGGACTTTCCGAAAACACCCAGCGTGCCTATCGTGCGGATTTGCGCCTGCTGGCCGCCTGGCTGGCCCGCCAGGGCCGGGGCCGGCTCGCGGCAGCCACGGCACGCGATCTGTGGGCCTTCGTGGGCGGACAGGCCAGTGACGGCATCAGCGCCAGAACCACGGCCCGGCGGCTGGCATCCATGCGGCGTTTCTATCGCTATCTTCTTCGCGAGGGCATGATCCAGGCCGACCCGGCCATGGAACTCAAGGCGCCGCGCATGCCGGGTACTCTGCCGCACAGCCTCAGCGAGCGCGATGTGCTGGCGCTGCTGGAGGCTCCGGACACCGGCACGCCCCGCGGTTTGCGCGACCGCGCCATGCTGGAATTGCTGTATGCCACCGGGCTGCGCGTCAGCGAGCTGGTGGGCCTGAGGCTCGATCAGCTCAACCTGCGCCTCGGCGCCGTCCGCGTCGTGGGCAAGGGCGGCAAGGAACGCCTGGTGCCTGTAGGCGAGGATGCCCGCGACTGGCTGGAGCGCTACCTCGGCGAAGTGCGGGCCGATCTGGCGCGGGGCAGGCGCCTGGATACGGTTTTCCCCACGCCCCGGCGGGCCAGCATGACCCGCCAGGCATTCTGGGTCCTGGTCAGGCGTTACGCGGCTGCTGCCGGGATTCGCGCCGATATATCACCGCACCAACTGCGCCATGCCTTTGCCACGCATCTCCTAACCCATGGCGCGGATTTGCGTGCCGTGCAGATGCTCCTGGGGCACCAGAACGTAACGACCACGCAGATCTACACCCATGTGGCGCGGGAACGCCTGAAGTCGTTGCATGCCCAACATCATCCAAGAGGCTAGTCGCCCGCATCAGGGGTTGGCGTAAGGAATCGCGGCCGAAGATTCCGGGCGGTGTGTGGGAGCGGCGGTCCCCGCCGCGATTTTTGACTGGATTCCGGGCTTCGACTGAATGACGATTGCTCCTGGCTCGGCACAGCCTCACCATCGCGGTATGGATTACCACGGCCAATCAGGAATCGCTTATCAGGCCGAGGCCTAGCGCTCGAGCAGCTCTCTCTTGTTGGGCTTGTCCTGCCAGTCGTCGGCATCCTCGGGGGCGTCGATTTTCTCGTTCAGGACCGGCCATTTCCTGGACAGTTCGGCGTTCAGCTCGATGAAGGCCCTCTGGTCCTCGGGGACGTCGTCCTCGGAGTAGATGGCGTTGACCGGGCACTCCGTTTCGCACAGCGTGCAATCGATGCATTCGTCGGGATCGATCGCCAGCATGTTGGGCCCTTCGTGGAAGCAATCCACCGGACATACCTCAACACAGTCCGTGTATTTGCACTTGATGCAGCTTTCCGTGACGACGAAGGTCATGCAGCCATCTCCTTGGGTGCCGAAAGATCGTGCTTATTTTGCCATAGCCGGCCGCGTTGCGGGTCCGGTTTCAGTGATCGCGGTCAATGATCAGGCGCGCGAGCGCGAGAAGCGGCTCTACGTTTTCGCCCAGCGGCTCGAGCGCGGCGAGTGCTTCGCCATAGACCTGGATCAGCGCCTCACGGGCCCCGTCCACGCCGAGGATGGCGGTATAGGTCGATTTGTCATGCACCTCGTCGGCGCCCGCCGTTTTGCCCAGACGCTCGCTGTCGCCGGTCGCGTCGAGGATGTCGTCCTGGATCTGGAATGCGAGCCCGATGCGGGTACCGAAGGTCTCGAGTCGGCGCAGGGTCAACTCGTTGGTGTCCGGTGCGCTGTCTGCTCCAAGCAGCACGGCGGCCCGGATCAGGGCGCCGGTTTTCAGGAGGTGCATCTGGTCCAGATCGCGGCGCTCCAGGCTTTTGCCGGAAGCCATGATGTCAAGCATCTGGCCACCCACCATGCCTCGGGAGCCGCTCGACTGGGCAAGCAGGGACATCATGCGCACCCGGCGGGCAGGATCGCCGATGACCGCGTGGTCGCGGGCCAGCACTTCGAAGGCCAGCGCCTGCAGGGCATCGCCCACGAGGATCGCCGTGGCTTCGTCGTAAGCCTTGTGGCAGGTGGGGCGACCGCGGCGCAGGTCGTCGTCGTCCATCGCCGGGAGGTCGTCGTGGACGAGGGAATACGCGTGGATCAGTTCTACCGCGCAGGCGGGGCCGTCCAGGTGTTCCAGTTCTGCTTTCAGGGTCAGCCCGCTGGCATACACCAGCAGGGGCCGCATACGTTTGCCCGGGGCCAGCGCGGAATAGCGCATGGCCGCATGCAGGCGTCCGGCGCCTTCCGTATCGCTCGGCAGCCAGCGCTCCAGGTGGGTTTCCACGCGTTCGCGCAACACAGGCAGTTGTGCGAGGAACCCCGAGGGAGGTGGTGGCGGATTGTCAGTTTTCGGGTTCGAAGGGTTCTGGCTGGGCATCTTTATCTTCCTTGAGCAGGATTTCTATGCGTTGTTCAGCCCGCTTGAGTGCGGCTTCGCAGCGGCGCAGCAAGCGCGTACCTTCCTCGAAGCGCTTGAGCGCTTCTTCCAGGGGCAGGTCACCGGCCTCGAGTGCGGCAACGGTCTCCTCGAGCGCAGCCAGGCTGGCCTCGAAGTCTTCCGGCGGCTGTGCGGCGGGATCACCGCCCTGGCTGGCTTTACTCACTGGTTATGGCCTGAAATCGATGGCTTTCGCGGGCAACCCTACACGGCGGCGCGCTCGGCGTCAATTGCTTTGAGCAGGTTTGACAGGGGTAGGTGCCGGAGCTAGACTGAAATGGATTTAGACAGAGTCTAAATAGCAACCGACAGTCCACCCTGAATCAGGAGGAAACAGATCATGGACCTCAAGGGCAGCAAAACCCACGATAACCTGAAAGAGGCTTTCGCCGGGGAATCCCAGGCCAACCGCCGTTACCTGTACTTCGCCAACAAGGCCGATATCGAAGGCTACAACGACGTGAGCACGGTCTTCCGCTCTACCGCCGAGGGCGAGACCGGCCATGCGCATGGCCACCTGGAGTACCTGGAAGCCGTGGGCGACCCGGTCACCGACGAGCCGATCGGCGGCACGGCGGACAACCTGAAGTCGGCCATCGCGGGCGAGACCTACGAGTACACCGACATGTACCCGGGCATGGCCAAGACCGCCCGCAGCGAGGGCTTTGACGAAATCGCGGATTGGTTCGAGACACTGGCCAAGGCCGAGCGTTCCCACGCTAACCGCTTCAAGAAAGCGCTCGACAGCCTCGACTCGTAAGTCGCGGATCAGCCCGCGAGGCGCGATCGGCCCGGCGGGGCGGAGTTTTCCGCCCTGCCGGGTGATTTCAGGCTAGGCTCCTGAAGGAGCAGGGAGAAGGTCATGAGTGCGGAAGCCACGGTCAAGGAAGGAAACCTGAAGGCCCCCGAGCGCCATCCACTGGGGCAGGACCAGGAAGCGTTCTGGGACGAGGAGGCGCTGTATGCCGAGATGGAGCGGCAGTTCGACATCTGCCACACCTGTCGGCGCTGCTTCCCGCTCTGCGAGTCCTTCCCCACGCTGTTCGACCTGATCGACGAGTCGCCCACACTGGAACTCGACGGCGTTCCGCGCGAGGCCTATTGGAAGGTGGTCGACCAGTGCTACCTGTGCGACCTGTGCTTCATGACCAAGTGCCCCTACACGCCGCCCCACGAATTCAACATGGATTTCCCGCACCTGATGCTGCGGGCCAAGGCCGTGCGCACCCGCAGGCACGGCGCCAGATTGCGCGATCGCGTGCTGACCTCGACCGATGCGGTCGGCAAGCTGGCCGGCATCCCTGTCGTCGCCCAGACGGTCAACACGGTCAACAAGCTCCCACCTGCGCGCTACGCCCTGGACAAGGGCTTCGGCGTGCACCGCAAGGCCAGGCTCCCGGAATTCAACCCGCGCAGCGCGCACCGGCGCCTGGCGAAACATGTGCCCCTGGATGCGGAGCCGAAGCCCGCCGGCCGCACCCGCGGCAAGGTGGCGATTTTCGCGACCTGCTACGGCGAGCACAACATGCCGGCGCTGATCGAGGATATGGTGACTGTGTTCGAGCACAACGGCATCCCCACGCAACTGGTGCCCGAGGAGCGTTGCTGCGGCATGCCGAAGATGGAGATGGGCGATCTCGAAGCGATCGAGAAGCTCAAGTCCTACAACATTCCCCGGCTCGATGCCCTGGTCGCGGACGGTTGGGACCTGATTGCGCCGATCCCCTCCTGCGTGCTGATGTACAAGCAGGAGTTGCCGATGATCTATCCGCACGACAAGGCCGTCGCCCGCGTGCGGGACGGATTCTTCGACCCCTTTGAATACCTCATGCTGCGCCGCGAGGGCGAGCTGATGAACACCGAATTCAAGCAGGGGCTGGGCAAGGTCGTGTGCCATGCTTCCTGCCACCAGCGGGTGCAGAACTTCGGCCCCAAGACGCGTGACCTGCTCGCGCTGGTGCCCGATACCGAGGTCGAGCTGATCCAGCGCTGCTCCGGCCACGACGGCACCTACGCGGTCAAGAGCGAGACCTACGACAACGCGATGAAGATCGGCCGGCCGGTGTTCCGCAAGATCACCGAGGCCGAGCCCGACTGGTACGGCAGCGACTGCCCGCTTGCCGGCGATCAGCTCGAGCACGGCACCGGAGGCCGCTTCGGCAAGGTCACGCACCCGATCACCCTGTTACGCACCGCCTACGGAATCTGAGACACGCCATGGAGAAACTGACCCGCACGGACCTGATGAGCCTCGAGGATTACGCCGCGAAGCGCGCGGAATTCCGCGAGAAGGTGATGGAGCACAAGAAGTCGCGGCGCATCGAGCTGGGCCCTCACGTCACGCTCTACTTCGAAGACCGGCTGACGATCCAGTACCAGGTGCAGGAGATGCTGCGGGCGGAAAGGATATTCGAGGCCGCGGGTATCCAGGAGGAGCTGGATGCCTACAATCCGCTCATCCCCGACAGCGACACCCTGAAGGCGACGATGATGATCGAGTTCGAGGACGCGGAAGAGCGCCGTGCGGCCCTGGCCAAATGGGGTGGCATCGAGGATCGCGTCTGGATTGCCCGCGAGGGCGGGGAGCGCTGCTATGCCCTTGCTGACGAGGATCTGGAGCGGCGCACGAAGGCGCGCACCTCGGCGGTGCATTTCCTGCGCATCAAGCTCGACGAGGCCACGGCCGAGACTGTCCGCGGCGGCGGTCCTTTCGCCATGGGCGTCGATCACGAGGTGTATTCGGAGGCCGTCGACCCGGTCCCCGGGGCCTTGGCCGAGAGCCTTTCGAACGATCTGCGGTAGCTCCCGCCGGCGGCTGATAGAATCCTGCGGTGCCGGCGAATGGTCGGCACGATCCAGCAGGAGCCTTTCCAGCCGATGAGTTCGAAATACGAAGCCGCAGACCTCGAAGTACTCTCCGGGCTCGATCCGGTGCGCCGGCGCCCGGGGATGTACACGGAGACGTCGCGGCCCAACCACCTCGCCCTGGAAGTGATCGACAACAGCGTCGACGAGGCGCTCGCGGGCTACGCGAGGCACATCGCAGTGACACTCTACAAGGACGGCTCCCTGGAGGTCGAGGACGACGGGCGCGGCATGCCGGTCGACATACACCCCGAGCATGGGGTGCCCGGCGTCGAGCTGATCCTCACGCGCCTCCACGCCGGCGCCAAGTTTTCCACCAAGAATTACCGCTTCGCCGGGGGCCTGCATGGCGTGGGCGTGTCCGTGGTGAACGCGCTTTCGAGCAAGCTCGAAGTGTGGGTGAAGCGCGGCGGTGCCGAGTACCACATGACCTTCGGCGGCGGCGAAAAGAAAAGGGCGTTGAAGGAGGTCGGGCGTGTCGGCAAACAGAACACCGGAACGCGCGTGCGCTTCTGGCCGGACGCCAAGTATTTCGATACGCCGAAGATCAACCTCGCCAAGCTCAGCCATGCCTTGCGGGCCAAGGCCGTGCTGTGCCCGGGATTGAAAGTCAGTCTGCTGGAGGAGGCGAGCGGTGAGGAGACGGCCTGGTGTTTCGAGGGCGGACTTGCCGACTACCTGGGCGAAGCGGTCAAGGACGCTTCCTTCGTTCCCGAGCAGCCGTTTACCGGGACCTTCGAAAGCGACAGCGAGGCGGTGGAGTGGGCCCTGGTATGGATGCGCGAGAGGGCGCCGCCGGTCGCGGAAAGCTATGCCAACCTCATTCCCACCCCGCTCGGCGGCACCCATGTCACGGGATTGCGCCAGGGGTTGACCGAGGCGCTGCGCGAGTTCTGCGAATTCCGCAACCTCCTGCCCCGCGGGGTGAAGCTCGCGCCGGAGGACGTGTTCGACAACGTCGCCTACGTCGTATCCTTCAAGCTGCACGATCCGCAGTTCTCCGGGCAGACCAAGGAGCGCCTGGCATCGCGCCGGGCGGCGCCCTTCGTGTCCGGCATCGTCAAGGACGCGCTGTCGTTGTGGCTGAACCAGCATGCCAGGGCCGGCGAGGAAATTGCACAACTCGCCATCGCTCGGGCCGGCGAGCGCCACCGTAAGGCCAAGGTCATCCGCAAGCGCGAAACCCAGGGCCCGGCGCTGCCCGGGAAGCTCGCCGACTGCAGTTCCGGGGACCTGGAGCGAACGGAACTCTTTATCGTCGAGGGCGATTCGGCGGGCGGTTCCGCCAAGCAGGCGCGCACCCGCGATTTCCAGGCCATCCTGCCGCTGCGGGGCAAGATCCTCAACACCTGGGAGATGGATTCCGACCGCGTGCTGGGCTCGCAGGCGATCCACGACATCGCCGTGGCGCTGGGCCTGGAACCGGGCACCGGCGACCTCGTCAAGCTGCGTTACGGCAAGGTGTGCATCCTCGCCGATGCCGACTCCGACGGCGAGCATATCGCCACGTTGCTGTGCGCCCTGTTTGTAAGGCATTTCCCCGCGCTCGTGGCGGCGGGACGTGTGTACGTCGCCATGCCGCCGCTCTACCGCATCGACGTCGGCAAGTCGGTGTACTACGCGCTCGACGAGGAAGAGCGCGCGGGCGTGCTGGATACCATCGTCGCCGAGCGCTCCAACGCCAAGCCGGTGGTCACGCGCTTCAAGGGGCTGGGCGAAATGAATCCGGCGCAGTTGCGGGAAACGACGATGGCCCCGGAAACCCGCCGCCTGGTGCGCCTGACCGTGGAAGAAGGTGACGACACGGCGGCACTGCTGGACATGCTGCTGGCCAAGGCGCGCTCCGGCGAGCGCCGCACCTGGCTGGAAGACAAGGGCAACCTCGCGGAGATCTGAAACGAATGAGGTTTAATCAAATGCAACCACGGAGATCACAGAGACAGTGTGCGCAGAGCAGGAAAGAGATTGGCCTCAGTGATCTCCGTGTGCTCTGCGGTTGCTTTTTTCATGAGTGGGGCATGCAAGTGGTACGGCAAATGATCATTGTGCAACGGGCGGTCTGAAAAGATGGCAGCGAGTGACATGGAGCACGAGAGCCTCGCGCTCAAGGGGTTTGCCGAGAAGGCCTACCTGGACTACGCGATGGCGGTCATCCTCGACCGTGCTGTGCCGCACATTGCGGATGGGCTCAAGCCCGTGCAACGGCGCATCCTCTACGCGATGTCGGAGCTGGGCCTGGCGGCGACGGCCAAGCCCAAGAAGTCGGCGCGCACGGTAGGCGACGTGCTCGGCAAGTTCCATCCGCACGGCGACATGGCCTGCTATGAGGCCATGGTGCTCATGGCGCAGCCGTTCTCCTACCGTTACCCGTTGGTCGACGGCCAGGGCAACTGGGGCTCGCTCGACGATCCCAAGTCTTTTGCAGCGATGCGTTACACCGAGGCCAAGCTGGCGCCCTTTGCCCAGTTGCTGCTCGATGAGCTGGGGCAGGGCACGGTCGACTGGCTACCCAATTTCGACGGTACGCTCGAGGAGCCGCGGTTGTTGCCCGCGCGCGTGCCCGTGGTGCTCGCCAACGGGGCGAGCGGCATCGCCGTAGGCATGGCCACCGACATTCCGCCACATAACCTCCGCGAGTTGATCAAGGCGGTCGTCGCGTTGATCGACGATCCGGATATCAGCGAGGCCAGGCTCCTCAAGCACGTGAAAGCGCCCGATTTCCCCACCGGCGGCGAACTGGTGACGCCCGCCGCGGATATCCGCGCCCTCTACCGCAAGGGCAACGGCAGCCTCAAGCTGCGCGGCACCTGGGAGCGCCAGGGCGGCGACATCGTGATTACGGCGTTGCCCTACCAGGTGCCGGCCTCGCGCGTACTGGAGCAGATCGCGCGCGAAATGCAGGCCAAGCGCCTGCCGATGGTCGAGGACCTGCACGACGAATCGGATCACGAGCAGGCGGTCAGGATCGTGGTGCAATTGCGTTCCAATCGCGTGGATGCCGACGCGGTGATGGCGCACCTGTTCGCGACCACGGAGCTGGAGAAAAACATCCGCGTGAACTTCAACGTCATCGGTCTGAACGGCAAGCCCCAGGTGAAGGCGCTCACGGCGATGCTCGCGGAATGGCTGGAGTTCCGCATCACGACGGTGCGCCGGCGCCTGGAGTGGCGCCTGGAGAAGGTGGACAGGCGGCTGCACTTGCTGGAAGGCCTGTTCAAGGTCTTGCTCGACATCGACGAGGTGATCCGTCTGATCCGCACCGAGGACGAGCCCAAGCCGGTGCTGATGGAGCACTTCGGGCTCAGCGAGGTGCAGGCCGACTACGTGCTCGAGACGAAGCTGCGCCAGCTCGCGCGGCTGGAAGAAATCAAGCTCGATGCCGAGAACCGCGCGCTCAAGGCGGAGGCCAAATTGTTGCGTGCCGACCTGGCCGACGAGGCGAAACTCAAGGCGCGGGTCCGCAAGGAACTGCTTGCCGACGCCGAGCGTTACGGCGACGAGCGCCGTACCGCCCTGGTCGAGCGCGAGGCGGCGAAGGCCTTTGACGAGGCCGAGCTGGTCTCACGCGACCCGGTGACCGCGATTCTCTCGCAACACGGCTGGATCCGCGCCGCAAAGGGGCACGACATCGATCCGCAGACATTGGCCTACCGGACCGGCGACGCGTTTTGCGCAGCCACGGCCACGCGCCTGAATCACACGGTGGTCATCCTCGATTCCACAGGGCGTGTCTACAACCAGCCCGCGCATGCCTTGCCCTCGGCGCGCGGCCACGGTGAGCCGCTCAGCGGCCGGGTCGATCCGCCCACGGGCGCGCATTTCGTCGCCATCGCGGGTCTCGAGGCGGCGCCGCAAGCGCTGGTGCTCGGCACCAGCGGGCATGGGTTCGTCACCGCGGCCGAAGGTCTCTCGGTGCGCAACAAGTCAGGCAAGCAACTGTTGAATCCGGCAAAGGATAGCGAGGCGCTGCAGTTGATTTCACTCGCCGGCGAAAACGAGCGCATAGCTCTGGTGACATCGGCAGGCTACCTGCTCGTGCTGGAAGCGGCCGAGGCGCCCGAGTTGACGCGCGGCAAGGGCGTGAAGCTGATCGGCATCCCGCCCAAGGCGTTCGCTGCCGGTGAAAGGCTGGCCTATGCCGCGGTTTTGCCCGAGGGTGGCACGTTACGCATCGAGGCCGGGCAGCGGCACAAGCTGATGGACGCACATGAACAGGAAGACTACATGCGCGGGCGCGGCAAGCGCGGCCTGAAATTGCCGCGCGGTTTCCAGAACGTGGATCATATCCTTGCGGCTTGACCCGGTCGGGGCGGCTCGGCTTCGGCCTCAGGCTTCTTCCATCACGCCTTCGAACATGGGGTTCTTCGAGTTGAAGACTTCCGAGTCTCCGATTGCGCTGCCCTCGACGGTGCTGATGCCCAGGTTGTAGAGCTGGGCCATGAGATTGGCGTCGTTGACGCCGCTGGCGATCAGCCGGCATTCGGTGCCTTCGAGCATTTGCATCAGCTTTTTTATCCGCTCGGTCATGGGTTCATCCGATCCCAGCTTGGCCACGCAGGACGGATCCAGCCGGAGCACGTCCAATTGCACTCTCTGCAAGAGCTTGTCGGCGTTGTCCGCCGGCTTGTAATGGCGCAGGCCGAAGCCGCAATTGAGGCGCTGTGTTTTCTCCGAGAAGGCTTCGACATCGGCGACGTGCTGCAGGGCGTCTTCCATGGAAAGTTCGAAAATAAGGCTTTTGACCGGCAGACGTGCATGGGTCTTCTTGACCAGTCCCAGCAGGTAGTCGCCCAGGCTGTCGTCTTCCATCACGGCGATGCTGAGGGGCACGATCACGCGTGTGGTCTCGCTGGTCTTCAGCAGGCGGAGCAGCGAGGCAAAGGCATGGCCGATGAGCCAGCGTTCCACCGGTTGGGCCAGGTCCAGGCGGAGGGCCGGTTCCATGAACCCCTCCGGCAATATCTCCTGCCCCTCGCGATCGAGCAGCCGTGCCGTCGCTTCGTAAAGCTTGTCCGCATTGGCCAGGTCTTCGATCGGGCGCAGTGCGATGGCTAAGCGGTGCTCCTCGAGTGCTTCGGTGATCATGGCCGACCAACCGGTATCGTCCGTATCGGCAGTGGTGATCACGCTGGAAGATTGCACGCGAGTCACCGAATTCGGCTCGCCCGTGGCCGCCTTGAGCGCTTGATGCGTGAGTTGTTCGAGGCGTCGCACACGATCGATCGGCGCGATGCCCGCGACGTAGCCCAGCAGGCTGGAACGGTTGCTCGTTTCGAACACGTGTTCACCCAGCGCGTGCAGCACGCGTTCGGACCAGGCCTGTATCGCTTTTTCCTCGGGGCGGTTGATAATGGCCAAAACGGTCATGTCGTCGATGCGCACCGCGAGATCGTCTTCCTCGAGCAGCGGGGAGAGCAGCGAGGCGATGCTGGCACCGGCTTCGGCCATCCCGACCGGACCGAATGCCGACAAGGCCTTGTCATGGTCGGCGGGCCGGAATGCAATGAGCGCACGCACGGCTCCCGCCAGCGGGCGGCTGACACGCTCCGCGGCGATGGGGGCGAATATCGCCGGCCACAGGAATTTGGAATCCGGCTCGCGTTGCTCCAGGGTCTGCAGCCTGAGTCCAAGCCGTTTCTTTTCGGTTTCCAGTGTGTCAATCTGCTTCAGGGCTGCCGTGTTGGCGCCGTCACCTCCACCGCCGCCGGCGATGGTGAACTGGATCTGGTGCTCGCCGTCCACCTCCACCGGGCTGAGCGACAGTTCGATTTCGAACTCGTCGCCCTTGGCGCTGCGGCCATGGAGGGTGTTGGGATTCCTGATGCCCTTGCCGCGGGAGAGGGCACGCAGCAATCCCTTGAGCGACTCCTGGTCTGGTTCCGAGAAGAGATCCATGATGGGCAGGCCGATCAGGTCATCCGGGTCGGCGTAGCCAAAGCGTTCGGCCCAGCTCGGGTTGATGTTTGCCATCACGCCTTCCTGGGCATAGGCCACGGCGTTCTGTCCGCCCGCCATCAGGCTGCGCAGCTGTTGGCGCGCCTCGTGCAGTTGGTGCTCGAGCGTCTTCAGGCCCGCACGTTCACCGCGGTTGCGGCGTTCGCGCTGTGCGATGCTGGCAAGCAGGGCCGTGTCGGCCAGACTGACCTGCGCGGCGGCTCCCGCGGACAGCGCAGCCGCGGCCTTTTCCGAATCGTGCTGGGCGGCAACGACGATCACGGCCGCCGCCATCTTGTCCGCCGCGGTTATGACCTCATCCAGTTGCGGTTCCCGGGTGTCTTCAAAGTAGAAGACCAGTTCGGGCGGGCTTTTTTGTGCCTCCCAGTTTTCCGTCGAATTGACCCAGACGGGATGGACGGCAAGGCCTTCGCCACGCAACAAGCCGTTGAGCATCTCGGCCTTGTTCTGGGAATCGCAGACAACCAGTATTGGAATGATATCCAGGTCTTGCACAGCGTGCCGTCGGCGGATAAGGTGGATTTCTATTTATAGCACGAACAAGGCCTGCAATCTCAGGCAATTATGACCTTGCTGGCGGCACCGGGCACCTCGCGCGAGAGGCGCGGCACCAGATAGCCCGGGAGGCTGCTCCGCAGTTCGCTGATCAGATGCTTCCCCCGTGCCTCGTCGATGTCGAAATGAGCCGTTCCCTCCACGGCATCGGGCAGGTGCAGGTAATACGGCACGACGCCGGCATCGAACAACGCATGTGACAATCTTGTCAGTGTGTCTGCGTTGTCGTTGACGCCCGCGAGCAGCACGGACTGGTTCAGCAAAAGGCGCACATGGGTGCGCAAGTCCAGGCAGGCCTCGCGTACCGTCGGGTCGATTTCCCGTGGATGGTTTGCATGTATCACCAGGGTGACGGGTAGCGGACAGTCCGCGAGCCAGGCGAGGAGTCCGTCGTCCACGCGTTCGGGCAGGACCACCGGGAGGCGCGTGTGGATGCGCAACGAGCGAACGTGCGGTATCCGTGCCAGGCGCGCGGCCAGGCGCGCGAGTTCGCTGTCGTCGAGCATCAGCGGATCGCCGCCCGAAAGGATCACTTCCTCCAGCGTCGCGTCGGCCGCGATGGCGTCCAGCGCCGGCTGCCAATCGTCATGGCGCGGATTCTCCCCGGCATAAGGGAAGTGGCGCCGGAAACAGTAGCGGCAATGGATCGCGCAGGCGCCGCTGGTGACCAGCAAGGCACGCCCCCGGTACTTGACCAGAACGCCCCCGGCACGGCGCGCGGCGGCCTCGGCCAGGGGGTCGCGCACGAAGCCGGCCGGCTGCGGGGCCAGCTCGCGGGCCGTGGGCAGGACCTGGCGGAGCAGCGGATCGCGCGGGTTGCCCCGCTCCATGCGGGCGACGAACCCGCGGGGCACCAGGAGGCGGAAGGCGCGATGGGCGCCAGCCATGTCGAGCAGGGCATCCGCGGGCAGGCCGAGCAGCCCGGCCAGCTCCGCCGGATCGCGGACGGCGGCGGCAAGCTCTCGGCGCCATGCGGCTTTTGCCGGGACCGGTATCATATTGGGGTCATGCCGCATCATAGACGGCCATTTTAACGACTGACGGGGCATCAAGTAATGGCGAACTACAGCACGAACGAATTCAAATCGGGCCTGAAAATCATGCTCGACGGCGACCCCTATGCGATCGTCGATAACGAATTTGTCAAACCCGGCAAGGGACAGGCGTTCAATCGCGTGAAGGTGCGCAACCTCAAGACCGGCCGGGTGATCGACCGTACTTTCAAGTCCGGGGATAGCGTGGAAGCGGCCGACGTGCACGAGACCGACATGCAGTTCCTCTACTCCGACGGCAGTTTCTGGCACTTCATGGAGCCCTCTTCCTACGAGCAGTTCCAGGCCGACGCCGCGGCCATGGCCGACGCGGCCAAGTGGCTCAAGGGCGAAGAATTGTGCCGGGTCACCTTGTACAACGGCAGTCCGCTGTCGGTCGAGGCACCGAACACCGTCGAATTGACGATCACCGAAACCGACCCCGGCGTGCGCGGCGACACCTCGGGCGGCGGCAACAAGCCGGCGACACTGGAGACCGGGGCCGTGGTGCGCGTGCCGTTGTTCGTCAACGAGGGCGACGTCATCAAGGTCAACACGCGGACCGCGGAGTACCTCTCGCGCGCATGATGGCGGCCACCAGCCCCGGCACAGTCCCGTTGAGTGCGGCTTGACCGGGGTTTCGGGCAGCGACTGGCGGCCCACGGCCTCCCCGGAGGCGCTCGAGGGTCGCGCGCGCCTGCTGGACGAGTTGCGTGCCTGGATGCGCGAACGGGGGATCCTGGAAGTGGAAGCCCCCTTGCTGTCGCGGGCCGGTTCCCCGGAACTGCATCTCGACAGCCTCGTGGTGCCGGGGGCTTTCCCGGACGGTGCCACGGGCTGGCTGGGGACCTCGCCGGAATTCCACCTCAAGCGCCTGCTAGCCGCGGGTTCCGGGCCGGTCTACAGCGTGGCCCGGGTATTCCGCGGGGGCGAGGCCGGGCGCCTGCACAACCCCGAATTCACATTGGCGGAGTGGTATCGCCTGGGTGCGGACTACGCGGGCCTGATGGATGACATGGAAAGCCTGCTGGCGCGTCTTCTTCCGCAAGCGATACTGCGTCACCCCCCGGAGCGGATGACCTACCGCGAGGCTTTCCTGCGCCACGCAGGACTCGACCCGTTTGCCGCCGGGCTGGAGGAACTCCAGCAACGGTGCGGCGGGAGCGCGGAAATGGACCGTGACGTCCTGCTCGACCGCATCGCGGGCTTCGAGGTTTACCCGAAATTGGGCGAAGCGCGCATCAGCCTGGTCCATGACTTTCCCGCCTCGCAGGCCTCGCTGGCGCGTGTGCGCAGGGGCGAATCCGACGTGGCGGAGCGGGTGGAGGCGATCGTAGGCGGCGTGGAGTTGGCCAACGGTTTTGTTGAATTGAGCGACGCCGCCGAGCAGCGCCGGCGCTTCGAGGCCGATTGTAAAGCGCGCCAGGGGCAGGGGCGCGGTTGCCCCCCGCTCGACGAGCGTTTCCTGGAGGCGCTGGAGGCGGGTTTACCGGCTTGCGCCGGTGCGGCGATGGGGTTCGACCGGGTCGCCATGCTGGCACTCGGCTTTTCCAGCCTGGCCGACGTGCAGGCATTCCCCCAGGACCGCGCTTAGCTTCACCCGTCTCTCGTGGGAGCGGCGGTCCCCGCCGCGAGGAATTGTTTATCGGCCCTCCCGGCGCAGGGGGGAAACAACGCTAGCTTGGGAGTCGTCGTCATTCCGGCGAAGGCCGGAATACAGTCTTGAGGAATCGCGGCGGTTTGTGCCGCGATCGTAAGATTTTTGCGAGAGGTATAAAAAAGCCGGGCCCGCGGGCCCGGCTTTCAAGGACAGTTCGCGCTTGCCTATTCTTCGCGCACGTGATGGTGCGTGGCGCCGATGAAGGTATAGACCATCGGTACGATGAACAGCGTGAACGCGGTGCCGATCGCCATGCCGGTGGAAATGACCAGGCCGATGGCGAAGCGGGCTTCCGCGCCGGCGCCGGTGGCGATCAGCAGCGGCACAACACCGACCACCATGGCGGCGGTGGTCATCAGGATCGGCCGCAGTCGCAGCGCGGCCGCCTTTTCCACCGCCTCGCGCTTGGATAGTCCCTCGTTGATCTGTATCTCGTTGGCGAAGCGCACGATCAGGATGCCGTGCTTGGTGATCAGCCCGATCAGCGTCACCAGGCCCACCTGTGTATAGATGTTGATCGTGGAAGCGCCCACGAAGATGAACAGCAACGCGCCGCAGATGGCCATCGGCACGCTCACCAGGATGATGAACGGGTCGCGGAAACTCTCGAACAGCGCGGCGAGAATCAGGTAAATCACGATCAACGCGAAGAAGAAAGTCTCGGCCAGGGCGCCGCCTTCCTGGATGTATTGCCGCGATTCGCCCTCATAGTTGGTGAAATAGCCCTTGGGCGCGACCGCGCTGGTCTGTTGCTGCAGATAGGAGAGCGCGTCGCCCAGCGATACCCCGGCCTTCGGCACGGCCGTAATCGTCGCCGAGTTGAGCTGGTCGAACTGGCTGAGCGATTGCGGCACCGTGCTCTCCTTGATATCGACCACCGACGAGAGCGGGATCATGGCGCCGTTCTGGGACTTCACGTAGTAGTGTGTGAGATCTTCCTTGGTATAGCGGTACTTGCGGATCACCTGGGGAATGACCTTGTAGGCACGGCCGTTGGCACTGAACCGGTTGACATAGCCGCCGCCGAGCAGGGTGCCCATGGCGCTCCCGATGTCGGCCATGCTCAGGCCCATCGATTGCGCCTTGCTGCGGTTGACCGTGAGTTCCATCTCGGGCATGTCGAACTTCAGGTCCTGGTTCACGAAGTAGAACTTGCCGCTCTTCTGGGCGCGCTGCACCAGGTTGCTCGCGACTTCCGCCAGGTTGCGGTAGTTGTCCGTCGTGCTGAGCACGAACTGCACCGGGGCGCCGCCGCCCGCGCCGGGTAGCGACGGCGGCAGGAAGGCATAGACTTGCAGGCCCGCGATCTTGCCGGTCGATACGGACAGCTCGTTCTTGATGGCGTTGGCCGACTTGTCGCGCTGGTCCCAGGGTTTGAGGATCAGACCGGATATGATCCGCCCCGGCGACACGATCATGAAATCGTTTTCCTTCTGGGAAATGCCGTTGTTAAGATCCTGCAGCTGCTGGGCATACAGCTTCTGGTAATCGATCGTTGCCGTCGGGCGGGACTGCCCGACCGTGAGCACGAAGCCCTGGTCTTCCGACGGTGCCAGTTCATGCTGCGAAAACATGTACAGCGGGAACAGCGAGAGCAGCACCATCACGGCAACGATCAGCGTAGCCGCGCGGTAATTGAGCGTGTTGTGCAGCACACGGTGGTAGAGGTTCTTGAACGCCTCGAAGCGCTTGTCCAGGAACACCGCCAGCCGCCCGGCTTCCTCCGGCGGGCGCAACAGGCGCGAACACATCATCGGCGATAGCGTGAGCGCCAGGAAGCCCGAGATCAGCACCGCGATGGCCAGACTGAACGCGAACTCGGTGAACAAGGTGCCGGTGAGTCCACCCTGGAAGCCGATCGGCACGTAGACGGCGGCGAGCGTGATTGACATCGCGAGGACCGGCGAGCCGATCTCGCGGGCGCCGACCAGCGAGGCCTTGAAGGCGGTCATGCCTTCTTCCATGCGCCGGTAGATGTTCTCCACCACCACGATCGCATCGTCGACGACCAGGCCGATGGCGAGCACCATGGCCAGCAGTGTCAACAGGTTCAGCGAATAGCCGAGCAGCAGCATGACGAACACGGTGCCGATGAGCGAGAGCGGAATCGTGACCACGGGAATGGCGACCGAGCGGAATGAACCCAGGAACAGGAAGATGACCGCGATCACGATGACGCCCGCCTCGGCGAGCGTGCGGATGACCTCGTTGATCGAGCTGTGGATGAAGGTGCTGCCGTCGAAGGCAATGGTGCCGTCGAGCCCGGGCAGGAGTTGTTTCTTGATCGAGGGCATCAGCTGGGTGACGCCGTCGGCGACATCCAGCGGGTTGGCGGACGGAGTGGGGTAGATCGCGATCGCCACCGCCTGCTTGCCGCCGAAGTAGAACTGGCTCTCGTAGCTTTCCTGGCCCAGGTCCACGTGGCCCAGGTCGCTTAGCCGGATCAGCGAATCCCCGTCGTGGGCAACAACCATGCTGTTGAATTCCTTGACGGTATGCAGGTCCGTGCGCGCGTTGACGTTGACCAGGATGTAAGGGGCCTTGGTCTGGCCGACGGCAGCGATGAAATTGTTGTTCTGGATCGCGGTGGCCACTTGCTGCGGCGTGAGGTTGTAGGCGGCCAGCTTCTGCGGATCCAGCCAGATGCGCATCGCGAAGGCGCTGCCGAGCACCTGGGCCTGGGCGACGCCCGGCACCGATTGCAGCCGGGGGACCACGACGCGATTGAGGTAATCCGCGATCTGCGCCCCCTTCAGCGTGGTGCTGTAGAAGCTCAGGTACATCAGCGCGCTGAACGACCCGGTCGACTTGGTGATGACCGGCGATTCGCTCTCGCGCGGCAACTGGTTGCGCACCTGGTTGACCATGGCGGTGATGTCGGTCATCGCCTCGGTCGGGTCGTAATTCAGGCGGATGTGCGCCGTGATGTTGCTCGAGCCCTGGCTCGTGCTGGAGGTGAGGTAATCGATGCCGTCGGCGCTGGCGATGGCCTGGCTGAGCGGCTGGGTGATGAAGCCCTGGATCAACTCCGAACTGGCGCCGGGGTAGGCGGTCGAGACGGTGATGACGGTCTGCTCGGTCTTGGGATATTCACGGATCTGGATCTGGCTGGTCGAGCGCAGGCCGAGCAGCAGGACGAACAATGCCAGGACGACGGCAAGGACCGGCCGCTTGATGAATATGTCAGTGAAATTCATGGAGTCAGCTCCGGTACCTTGGAGAGATCAACCGAGTTGTTGATGACGGCGCTGGAGCCCGGATGCAGCTTGATCTGGCCGGCGGTGACCACCAGTGTGCCCGGCTTGATGCCGGTCACGGCGACCATGCCGTCATGCACTTGGCCGACCTGGACGAAAACCTGCTTGACCGTATACACGATGTGCGAGGTCATCGCTGCATCGGCTGCCGTCCCGGACGTGGCCGCCTTGGCGCTGGTGGCGGGTTTGGAGACCGTCTTGCCGGCCGGGGTTTCGTCCTTCTGCCTTTCGAGCACGTAGACGCTGTCGCCATAGAGGCTGTAGGTGATGGCGGTCGAGGGCACCGCGACAACCTGTTTGCTCTGCTCCCCGAGTACCTGGACGTTGGCGAACATCCCGGGCCGCAACAGGTGTTTCGGGTTGGGCACTGTTGCCTGGGCCTGGAGCATCCGCGACTGGCTGTTCACGGCGGGGTTGATGGCGCTCAGCGTGCCCGTGAACGTCTTGCCGGTATAGCCGTCCACTTGCAACTCGACGTCCTGCTTCAGGTGCAGCCTCGGCACGTCCGCCTGGGGCAGGGTGAATGTGACATAGAGCGGGTCGAGCTGTTCCAGGTTGACGATGGCCGTTCCCGCGTTCACGTATTGGCCGAGGTTGACCTGGCGAATGCCGACCACGCCCGTAAACGGGGCGCGGATCGCCTTTTTGGCGATGACCGCCTGCTCCTGCGCGACCTGGGCCTGCGACATTTCATACTGGGTGCGGGCGTTGTCCAGGTCCTGCTTGGAGTTGAGGTTTTTCTTGCGCAGGCTGAGCGCGCGGTCGAAGTTGTTCTTGTTCAGCTTTTCCTGGGCCTGGTACTGGCGCAGCAGCGCCTGTTCCTGCGCATCGTCCAACTGGACGAGCAACTGTCCCTGCTTGACCTCGTCGCCCGACTGGAACTTGATCCCGGCGACCTTGCCGCTCAGCTCGCTCGACACGTCGACGCCGTTTACTGCCGTGATCGAGCCGATCGCCTGTATGGACGGGCGCCACTCCTCGGTCCTGGCGGTAGCTGCCGACACCGAAACCGCCGGCGGTTTCATGTTGGCAAACGCCTTCATCATGCTCATGACCGAGCAGGCCTTGATGCCGCCAAAGACGACAAAAACAAGACTGATGCCGATGAAGGCGAACAGGGGGTAAAGCCAGCGCTTGGTCTTGGCGGTGATCATGCCGTTTCTCCACTAATAGGCTCGTGACGGGAAGAATGGGAATCCTGCCTGGCGCGCAGTGACGAAAGCAGGGCCTTGCGATGGGATGAGAGGTAGTGTTCCGAGCTGCGCAGCATGGTCCGGCCGAGTTCGCGCACGAATTCGACACCCGGGGATACCCCGGGGTTGCAGGCACGCGCCTTTTCCAGGGCCTTGAGCTGGGTGCCGATCTGCTCGAGCCGCTGCCCGATGAGTGCGTCCACGCGCTCGGGCGTGAGCTCGTCGGCCATCAGCATCAGCACGAGGAAATCCGAATGCACGCGATGGATCGGTTCGACGACAGCGAGGCGCTCGCGCAAGGTTTTTTCACCCGCATCCGTAATGCGGTAGCGCTTGCGCGGATGGGGGCCGGGGCCATGCGTGGCGACGAAGTCGACAAGCCCTTCCTCGGCCAGCCTGCCCAGCGCCGGGTAAATGGAGCCGAAGCCGGTGGCGTAGAAGTGCCCGTAGACTTGCTCGAAGCGGAGCTTGAGGTCGTAGCCCGTGGCCGGCTCGAAGCTGAGCGCGCACAGGCAGAGTGTTTCCGTATCCATGAATCGCCTTCCCCGGGCGGCCGCAAATTATATATCGGCCCGATATAATTCATTACGGCGGCCTCATGGTTTGCTGTTATAACTAAGTATAACACGAAAATTGCGCGCCCAAGCGCGCTATTTACAGGATTGGGGTTACTGCTTCGTGAAAATAAGGAGGGTTATCGGCGGGTGAGGGCTTTGGCCATCTGGTTGTAGTGGTCCATTCCGAAACCGGCCTTGATGTAGGCGCGTTCGGCGGCGGCGTTGCCCTTGTCGACATACAGGCGGATGGAGGCGACGCCAGTCTCCCTCGCCAGTTTTTCGATATGGGCGAAGATGGCGGCGAAAACGCCGCTTCCCCGGGCATCCGGGCTGACGTAGACGCTCTGTAGCCACCAGATCCAGGTATTGCGCCAGTCGCTCCACTCGCGCGTGAGCATGACCTGGCCGACCGGCGAGCCGTCTTTTTCGGCGAGGAAATAACGTGCCCGGCCTGGGTCTTTCAGTGCGTTCCCGACCCCTGAGCGGACAGTGTCGCGGTCGAGCTCCAGGCTCTCGCTGTCCCTGGCGCAGGCCAGCGAGAACTGCGTTACCTGCTCAATGTCGGCAGGGCCGGCTTCGCGTATGTGGAGTCCGCTCATGGCCCTAGTCTAGCCGACTCGTGCTTGTAGGCGCGTCCGGCTCTGGCGCCCGTGGCCCGGCCGGTGTTAAAATTTCACGCCTGCGTGGGGCGGTAGCTCAGCTGGGAGAGCGTCGCGTTCGCAATGCGAAGGTCGGGAGTTCGATCCTCCTCCGCTCCACCATTTTTCTCTCCCTTGCTCTAGACATGGCAATGCACGCCGTTGCCGGCGCGCACGCGGCCGCTGCGGGACACGATCAGGCAGCGGCGCAGCTTGAGCCGGGGCGGTGTAGTCCGGTAGGTGATCGTCCCGTTATGCACGCCGTGCATCAGGCCGCTGCGCATGAAACCGACGTGATGGGCGATCAGGCGGTTGCCGCTGAGACGATCGTCCGTATCCAGCCCGGCGTGTACCCGCAACACGGGCTCGCCTGCGTCCCGCGCGTAGTTCTCGTTGCGGTCCACGTAGACGATCCAGCCCCCGCCCCAGTCGCCGTGGTCGCAATGACGATGATCGCGGCTGGTGCATAGTGCCACGGTGGTACCGCGGACTATGGCGCTTTCGCGGGCGAAGGCGAGGCTGGCGCGCAAGTCGTTCAGGGCCGCCGCGCGGTGCCCGTACGCCAGGCCATTGTGCCAGGCGGGCACGGCAATGGTGGTAAGAATGGAAATGATCGCAAGCGTCAGAATGAGTTCGAGCACGGTCATTGCCCGTTGCGCATGCCACATAGCTTTGCCTCCCTGCGTTGTATTGCGGGAAGCGTCGAACCATGCGGGCGATGTCCATCTTCTGGAGCGGCTGCAGCGGGTGCCCCGTCCGTGGGCGATGCGCATGATCCGGCGCTTCCGGGCGGCGCATCCGTGCGCCGCAAGCGCCAGACTAGCAAAGGGCCGGGTTCACGGACAACGCCTTTGCTAGACTTGTGCAGCGAAAGCTTTCGCCCCGGTAGCTCAGCGGATAGAGCAACCGCCTCCTAAGCGGTAGGTCGCAGGTTCAATTCCTGCTCGGGGCACCATTCTTCCCAGGCGTGCCGTCCGTTTTCCTCTTCTGAGTCGAAAGTGACAGGATAATATTTTGAGGCGACAATTCCCCAGCCGTTTGAAGCAAGAGGGCAATCATCGATGAGGCTGCCGTGCGAGTTCGTTCGACTCCCCTTGCAGTTCGATGCCGAACGGTTACGCGCCGAAATCGCGCAAGTCGACGAGTCCGAGTGGCGGGCGCATCCGCAAGGATTCGCGGGCAATTCCGCGCTGATTCTGGTGTCGGTGAACGGCGAGGAGAACGATCTTCCCGCAGGCCCGATGGTGCCGACCCCGCGTCTGCAGCGCTTGCCCTACCTGCGCCAGGTTATGGCAAGTTTCCAGACGGTGGTGGGCCGCAGCCGCTTGATGCGGCTGGAGCCGGGTGCGGAGGTCAAGCTTCACACCGACCTGAATTACTATTGGCGCGACCGCGTCCGCATTCATGTGCCCATAGTGACCGACCCGCGTGTGCGTTTCCGTTGCGGGGAGCGCGATGTCCACATGCAGGCTGGCGAGTCCTGGGTGTTCGACAATTGGCGCCCGCACACCGTAATCAATCCCACGGACATCCGCCGTGTCCATCTCGTTATCGATACCGTTGGCACGGCCTCGTTCTGGCGCATGGTGAACCAGGGCTGGAATCCGTTTTCGGGCGCGTCGCCTGACACCTCCACGCCGCGCCGCCTGGCATTCGATGCGTCGAGCGAGACGCGATTCGCGGTGGAACGCCATAACCTGCTTCCGGTGGCGCATCCGGACAGCGTCAACGCAGTGGTTCGAGATCTGATTTCGGACCTCGCGGCGATTCCTCAGGCTCCGCCTTCCGTGGCAGGTATTCGCGGGGCGCTTGAGGACTTCACCAACGAATGGCGTGGGATGTGGGCGGCGGTAGGTGCCGAGCGGACAGTCTGGCCGCATTACCAGCGCTTGATCGATTACACCTTGCACGAGCTGGACCGCCTGGGTGCGGACTCGGTCCTGGTGCCGAGCAACGAGACTCCGGTATTGGGCGTGGCGCGGGCGCATCTGGCCCCGTTGCTCAATCCGGATGCGCAAAGTGGCGCGCAAGTCGAGGCGCCACAGGTCCATGTGCCGCGTTTTGACCGCCCGGTAATCATTGTTTCGGCGCCGCGTTCGGGTAGTACTTTATTGTTCGAGACGCTGGCGCACCTGCCGGGTTTGTGGACGATAGGCGACGAAAGCCACGGCGTGTTCGAGAGCGTCAAGGCGCTGCGTCCGGAAAACCGCGGCTTCGACTCCAATGCCGTGGGGCGCGGTGAACTACGTCCCGATATCGCCGAGCAGTTGCGGCAGCATTTTGCGCGCCTGCTGCGCGACGACCAAGGGCGCCTGTACCAGAGGATGCCGGCCGGGGCGCGGCCCGATGCGGTGCGGTTCCTTGAAAAAACGCCCAAGAATGCCTTGCGGATCCCGTTCCTCGACGACTTGTTCCCGGATGCACGCTTTGTGTTTCTGTACCGCGAACCGCGCGGGAACATCAGCAGCCTCTTGGACGGTTGGCGATCGGGCCGCTTCGTCACGTACCGCAACCTTCCCGGCTGGAACCGGGGCGATTGGTCTTTTCTGCTCACCCCCGGCTGGCGGGAGCTGGCCGGTGAATCGCTCGCGGACATCGCAGCGGCGCAATGGCGGGCGTCCAATCAGGCGATTTTGGAGGCGCTTGCGGAACTGCCGCGCGAACGGTGGTGTGCCTTGAGTTACGCCGAATTCACCAAAGACCCGGCGCGCGCTGTCGGTGCGCTCTCCGATTTTGCCGGGCTGCGCGTGCCCGGCGAAGCGCTTCCCGGGCCATCGTTGCCATTGTCGCGTTATACCCTCAGTGAGCCCGACCCGGAGAAATGGCGGCGGAACGAGGCTGAGATACTGCGGGTCCTGCCGCAGGTCCAGGCACTGTGGGAGCAGCTGGATTCACTGGACGCGCGGCTCTTGTAGGCGATTTTCCCGGCTGGCTCAGGGCTGCGGTTCGAAGTCGAGCGCGGCGGAGTTGATGCAGTAGCGCTGGCCGGCCGGCTGTGGGCCGTCCGGAAAGACATGCCCCAGGTGGGCATGGCACCGGGCGCAGCGCACCTCGATCCGACGCATGCCGTGGCTGTGGTCTTCCCGCATTTCGATCTGGTCGCCCGCGATCACGTCGCTGAAGCTGGGCCAGCCGCAGTGGGCATCGAATTTGGTGCCCGAGTCGAACAACTCGTTGCCGCAGACAATGCAGCGGTAGCGCCCGTTTTCGAAGTGGTCCCAGAAATCGCCGGTGAAGGGACGCTCGGTGCCCGCATCCTGGGTGACGTGCCAGGCAAGGTCGCCGATGCGCTCGCGCAATTCGTCCTTTTCGCTCATGCCCCGATTCTAGCGCGGCGGCCCGCCGCGAGGGCAAAGGCGCTCCCTCCGGCCACCAGGGTGAAGTAAAACACGCTGCCGCGCCAGGCGAGCAGCATCAGGGCCAGGTCGTGGCGTCCCAGCCAGGGCAGCAGCAGGGCGGCGAAAACCGCCTCGACCGTGATGGTGCCACCGGGCAGGAGGGACAGTTGGCCGGCGAAGAGGGCGAGTACCTGCACGGCGAGCAGATAGGCCCAGGGGACGGGCGCGTGCATGCCCAGGGCGATCAGCGGCAGGATCGCGAAGCGGGCCGCCCAGTATCCGCCTGCGCAGAGTATCAGGATGAAGATGTCGATCCGGGGCAGCCGGGCGACCTGGCCCAGGCTGCGGCGGAAGCGCAGGCTCCAGGCGATGAAGCGGCGCCGGTTCAGCTGGTTGAATCGCAGGTGTGCCAGGAGCCAGGTCACGGCCACGAGTAGGCGCCGGTACTGAACCACGGCAGCGACGATCAGGCCCACGATCGCCAGGCAGAGCCCGAAGGAGATCACGAACAGCTGCCAGGGATGGTTGCCCTGGTGGACCAGGGCCAGCCCGACCGCGCTCGCGGCCAGCGCCCCCGCGAAGATGAACTGGTCGAGCAGTCGCTCCAGCGTGAACAATGCGGTCGCGAACGCCGAACTCAGGCGGTAACGCGCGAGCAGGAAAACATATGCGGCGATCCCGGTGAGCCCCCCGGGGCCCAGGGCGGCGCCGAAGTCGCCGCCGGCGGCGATCAACCAGGCGGGTCCGAATTTGATCGAACTGCCATTCGCGCGCGTCAGCAGCATGACCCGCCCGGCGTTGGCGACCCAGCCCAGCAGCATGAGCGCGGGGGCCCCGGCAAGCACCCAGCCGGGCAAGGCGGCCACGCGGGAGAATACGCCGAAGCCGCCGAGGATGACCGGCGCGGCGAAGCTCAGGGCGATGGCCAGGACGGCCAGCGCCAGCCCGCTGCGGCGATGCAGCTTGAGAAAACCGGTGAGCTTTCTCAGGTGGGGTAGTGAGCGAGTCTGCACAACGTCCGGTAGGTGTTGATGACGCACGCCGGAGCCGGCAGGGCGGCGGCCCGCTTGAGGCTTGCATCCGGGAAACGGTGGTCGATGCGGGTGCCGAGGTGTTTCTCGATGCGCGCGTGGGCCGAGCCGTCAAGCATCTGATCGTAATGCACGAACAGCCAGTCCCCCTCGTGGCGATGGTTTTGCAGCACATGGCCGTACATGGCCATCCACACGCCGTAGGCTTCCTTTTCGGTAAGGGGAATGTCGGGATACAGGGTGCGGCATTCCTTGAGGATGCTGGCCACGGTGCGCCCCGGCTCGCGGAATATGCACAGGAAGGCCGTGTCGCGCGGCAGGTGGGGACGCCAGGCGGGCAGGGTGTAGCAGAACCGCGGGTCCTTGAACGCGAACGGGCGCTGGCGGAGGTGGTGGCGGATGCGCCGGATGATTCGCGACGAGGCCGAGACCTGCGGGGCGTCGAGGGGGAGATTGGCCAGCCAGCGTTCGGAGGGGAAACCGGCCCGCCAGATCCGCATGAACAGCTGCGTGCTCCGCGAGGGTGCGAGCGGCCTGAGAAGCCGCTCGTTGATGGCATTGATCGGCAGCGACTCGAAAAAGCCCTTGGGGTTGGCCTTGCGTGCGGGATAAAGCTTGCCGCCCATGTAGTAGCCGGCGCTGGCGAGGGACCCTGCCAGCATGCTGGTGCCGCTGCGGCCGCAACCAAGGATCAGGCAGTTGCGCATAATTCCGGGCTTGCCTGCTTTTTTGCTTGTCCCCGATTATACGTGCCAGTGATGAACGGGGCATGTCTCAGGTCAGGTCGAGAAAGTGAAAGCGTGCGCCCGAGATGTGCCTCTGGCCGCGAGTGAAGGGGATCGCGGTATCCAGGCGCGGGCCGGTGTGGACGAATGTATGGAATTCGCCCCGTTCGCCGCACGGATCGACGGATTCGGGCAGCTCCTCGAGCAGGGCCGCGTCGTACTCGCGGCCGAGAAACTCCGGGCTCAATTGCGCGGCGTCGACGCAGCACAGCACGGCCCGGTAGCCTTGTTCGACAAACGTTTTCGCCATCCGGCCGGTCGGATTCCCCCAGATGGGGAACAGCGGCTCGAGCTGGAGGTCGCGCATTTGCGCTTCGCGGAATCTGCGCACGTCTTCCAGGAACAGGTCGCCGAAAGCGATGCCCGTGGTGCCCGTTGCGGCCAAGGGCTCCAGGGCATGCGCAAAGCGTTCGCGGTAGATGTGGTTGTCGGGTGAGGCAGGCAGGCGGCACTTGACCAAAGGCAGGCCGAGTGCCCGGGCCTGCGTGTCCAGGAATGCCTCGCGGATACCGTGCATGCTGATGCGCTGCTGCGGGTCGGTGACCGTCGTGACCAGCGCACTGACAGCGATGTCCGGCGCCGCCTCGAGCGCCAGCAGCGCCATCAGGCAGTCCTTGCCCCCGCTCCATGACAGCGCGATTGTTCTCATCGGTTGCGGGCGAGGCGTTTCCTGCGCTCATGGAGCGCCATGCCCAGGGCGGGCATCAGCGAGACAACGATGGCGCCGAGCACGATCAGCGTCAGATTATTGCGTACGAGGGTGATGTTGCCGAAAAACGCGCCCAGGGCAAAGAGGATGCCCACCCAGAGCAGGGCACCGAACAGCGTGTATAGCCAGAACAGCCAGCGCGGCATTTCCCCGATCCCGGCGACAAAGGGGGCGAAGGTGCGGATGATGGGGAGAAAGCGGGCTATGACCACGGTTTTGCCGCCATGGTGTTCGAAAAAGGCGTGCGTCTGGTCGAGGTGGCGCTTGTTGAGCCAGCGCGAATTTGCGGTGAACACGCGATGCCCGATGGCGCGGCCGATTTCGTAATTGGAAATGTTGCCCAGGATGGCTCCCGCGATGAAGATCGTGACCGTGACCGGCGAGGACAGGTGCCCGGACCCGGCCAGTGCGCCCGCGACGAAGATCAGGGTGTCCCCCGGCAGGAAGGGGGTGACGACCAGGCCGGTCTCCGCGAAGATGATGACGAAAAGCAGGCCATAAATCCAGGGGCCGTATTCCTGGGCAAACGCGGCCAGGTAACGGTCGAAGTGCAGGATCAGGTCGATAATCTGGTGCATGCGGCGTGTCCGTTTTCTGGCGACAGTGTAACGGGCGGCGCAGGGGGGCGGAACCGGGAGGATAAAATCGATGCCATGGATATGAATGCAAACGATCCGGGTTGCGTCAAGGTCGAGCCGCCCGTGCCCGCGCGGGCCAGCGTCGTCTGGCTGCACGGCCTGGGTGCCGACGGGCATGACTTCGAGCCCGTGGTGCCCCAATTGCGCCTGCCCGAAGACCTGCCGGTACGATTCGTGTTTCCCCATGCCCCGATGCGCCCGGTCACGCTCAACGGCGGCATGCCCATGCGCGCCTGGTTCGATATCGAGCGCCTGAATTTCGAGGGCCATATGGACCGGGCCGGAATGGACCTGTCAGTGGCCCGCCTGCATGAGCTGGTGGGCGCGGAAGAAGCGGCCGGCATCGCCCGTTCGCGCATCGTGGTGGCCGGGTTTTCCCAGGGCGGGGCCGTGGCGCTCGATTACCTGTTGCAGCATGGCCGGGGATTGGCCGGCGTCATGGCGCTGTCGACCTTCCATGCGGCGGGCGTGACCGGTGTGCCGGCGCCCGCGGGTCCCGTGCCCGTCGTTTTCGCCGCGCACGGCGTGCAGGATCCGGTAGTGCCCTACGCCCTGGGCGAGCGTACGCTGGGGGCATTCGCGCGTGCGGGCTATGCCGTCGAGTGGCACCGTTATCCGATGGCGCACCAGGTGTGCATGCAGGAGATCGCCGATATCAGTGCCTGGTTGCAGCGCGTGTTGCCCTGAAAGCGAGGCGAAGCGGGAAAATTATCCGGCGGCTATCAGTTTTTCGATTTCCGCAAAGCTTTGCGCCCTCTCGCTGGCGGAGATGCGCAGGCCCAGTCGGCGGCCTATCTGTGTGATCGAGAAGATGCCGCGGACCATGACGGTGCCATTCTGCTCGCCCGGTTCGGTTACCAGGGTGTGCTGGCGGCCGTGTTCACGGAGCAGTTCGACCACATCGCGTACACGCGCATGCTCGATCGCACTCAGTGAAACGGTTTCGATCCGGGAGGCCGGGGTCATCACCTGGGCTACCGGAAGTCCGTTGTGCGAGATTTTTTCATGCGCAGCCGCTGCCATGGCGCGTTCGCCATGGAGGTCGCGATAAGTCAGAAGGCCTTCCAGGTCGTGTTGCCCGTCGACCACCAGCAGCAGCCTGACGCCCGCGCTGGACATTAATTTCTCCGCGAACTGCAGGGGGTCGTCGCCGCGGATGGTGATCGCCGGCCGCTCCAGCAGATCGGTCATGACCGCCAGGGCAGGATCGTCGAGACCCACGCGAGCCGGATTGTACTCGGGGTGTGCGAGCTGGGCGGCGGTATCGAGGAGGGGGCGGGCAGCGAGTCTGGTCATGGCAATGGGCGTGGGGGGCGAGATTCCATTTTACTCCACGCCTACCTGCGGCCTGCGTGGGACTTGACAGCAACGCCGGCAGTGGCTAACGTTTGCGCCCATGATGCAAATTTCTGTCAAACAGGCGTGGTGGCGGTCCGGAGCGAAGGCTGCGGGTTGACCCTGTCTGTGTGACGCAAGTGGAAGCGTCGTAAAGAATTCAGGAAAGCCCGCCAAGAGCGGGCTTTTTTGTTTTGCGACCGGAGACAATGGAACCACATGTTTTTCGTGCTCAAACCCGAGGTGGACACCGAGGCGCGTGAACGCTTCCTTGAAGAACTGCGCGCCAAGGACCTGACCCCGCTCGCGGTCAGCGGTAACGGCAGCCGAGTCTATGGCCTGGTCGGCCCCAGCTCGGTATTCGAAAGCCTGGCGCTGGACCGCCACCCGCTGATCGAGGAGGTCATCCGGGACTCGGCGCCCTACAAGCGTGCGAGTCGCGCCATGCATCCGGATGACAGCGTGGTGCCCGTGGGGCCGATCAGCGTCGGCGGCAACCGTTTCGTGGTGGTCGCGGGCCCCTGCGCGGTGGAAAGCGAGGTGCAACTGGAAGCCGCCGCGGCCGCGGTGAAGGCGGCCGGTGCCGTTGCCTTGCGTGGCGGCGCCTACAAGCCACGCACCAGCCCCTACAGTTTCCAGGGGCATGGACCGGAGGCACTGGGCCTGCTGGCTGCTGCCAGCGAACGCCACGCTTTGCCGGTGATCACGGAATTGCTCGATGCGGCCGATCTCGATCTGTTCCGGGGCAAGGTAGGCGCACTGCAGATCGGTGCCCGCAACATGCAGAATTACCCCCTGCTTCGCGCCGCGGGTCGTTCCGGACTGCCGGTGGTGCTAAAGCGGGGCCTGGCGGCGACAGTGGAGGAATTGCTGCTTGCCGCCGAGTACATTCTCAACGAAGGCAACCCGAACGTCATTTTGTGCGAACGAGGCATCCGGACCTTCGAGACCTCGACCCGCAACACGCTCGATCTGAACAGCGTGGCTTGGCTCAAGCGCCATACCCACTTGCCGGTGCTGGTGGACCCGTCCCACGGAACGGGGCTGGCCGAGCTGGTGGCGCCACTGGCCAAGGCTGGCGTGGCCGTGGGTGCCGACGGACTGATCATCGAGGTGCATCCCGCACCGGCTGAAGCCTTGTCCGACGGGCGCCAGTCTCTTGCGCCGCAGGCCTTCGCGCAACTCATGCGCGAGCTCCGGCCATTTGTCGAAGCCGCGGGACGGTCCCTGTGAGTACACCGTGCATCCAGGGGGTCGGGTGGTGGCGTCGCGAACACCTTGCCGCGGGTTCGACTGTGCCTGATTGACGCCAAAGCGCAGACAGAGTTTTCGAAGACCCGCCCGGAGCGGGTTTTTTTTGACACGGAAAGGAGAACGGATATGAACGACGGAACGAACGACACTGCGGAGGTGCCCTGGTGGCCGCGGCAACCCGGCCGCGGGAGGCGGTAGCCGCGGAGCGCTTTACGGTACTCACGCGCCGCCTGCCGATCGCGCCCGATCCGCTCGGCCTCTATGCGGCGGCCATGGCGCAGGGCGCGGGGACGGGGGCGCTGTTCGAAACGGCGGATGCCGGCGCCCGGGAAAGCGCGTTGAGTCTTCTTTTCCTCGATCCGTGGCTGAGCGTTCGGGTGCGCGGAGGCGATGTGCAGGTCGAGGTCCACGATGAAGCGGCCGCGCCGCTTGTCCGCCGCCTCGAAGCCTGTGTCGACAGCCGTGAGTTGGTATACGAGCGGAGCCGCGCCGGGACCCGGGAGGAACACGAACGCCTGCTCGCCGACTCGGTGCTCGATGTGTTGCGCGAGCTGATCCTGGAAATGCCATTGGCGCAACGCGAAGCGGCGGCACAGGTGTTCGCCTACGGCTGCTTCGCCTACGATCTCATCGACGCATTCGAAACTTTGCCCGAGCCGCAAAGGGATTCCACAGGTTACCCCGATTACATCTTTCACCTGGCGAGCAGCGTGGTCCGCATCGACCATCGCCATGCCTCGACGACACTGAGCACGCTGGCGCCCGGGCAGGATGAGGTTGCTGCCCGCCGCCGCCTGGCCGAGCTGGCTCGTTACTGTCAGGCTGATGCCCGTTACGAGCGCACGGAAGCTGAGCCGGTTGCCGCGCGGGTGACGCAGTCGGATGCGGATTACGCGAGGGCCGTCGAGCAGGCCAAGTCCCATATCGCGGCCGGCGACGTGTATCAGATCGTGCCGTCCCGTGCCTGGGAAGCGGCATGTCCCGATCCTCTGGGGGCCTACGCCCGCCTGCGCAAGGCCAACCCGAGCCCGTATATGTTTTTCCTGAGGGATCCGGAATATATCCTCTTCGGCGCCTCGCCGGAGAGCGCGCTCAGGGTGGATGCCGCGAGCCGCCGCGTGGAGGTGCGGCCGATTGCCGGCACCCGGCCGCGTGGCCGCAACGCCGCGGGCGGGTTCGATGCCGAGCGCGACACCCGCCTGGAGCTTGAGATGCGTCTTTCGGAAAAGGAAGTGGCGGAGCATGTGATGCTGGTGGACCTGGCGCGCAACGACATCGCCCGGGTCGCCCGGCCGGGGAGCCGGCGGGTAAGCGAATTGATGCATGTGGAGCGTTATTCGCATGTCATGCACCTGGTCTCGCGTGTCGAGGGCGAACTGTCCCCGGGACTGGACGCGCTGCATGCCTACCGGGCGACGCTGAACATGGGCACCCTGACCGGAGCGCCCAAATTGCAGGCGGCCGCATTGTTGCGCCGGTATGAGGCGGACCGCCGCGGCCCCTATGGCGGCGCGGTCGGTTATCTGTGCGCCAACGGCGATCTCGACACCGCGATCGTGATTCGCTCGGCCCTGGTGCGGCACGGCATCGCACGCGTGCAGGCCGGTGCCGGCGTCGTGGCGGATTCCGATCCCATGGCCGAAGCGGACGAGACGCGGCGCAAGGCGCGCGCCGTACTGGCGGCGCTGGGCGCCGAAGAGGTGACAACCGATGAGTGACGCCATGCAAGTCCTGTTCCTGGATAACTTCGACTCGTTCAGTTACAACCTGGTCGATGAATTCGAGCGTGCCGGGGCCGCGGTCGCGGTCTGGCGCAACGATGCGCCCCTGGAGTCGCTTGTGGAGCGGCTCGATGCGGCCGATCTGCTGGTAGCTTCGCCGGGCCCCGGCCGCCCGGAGGAGGCCGGTGTCCTGATCCCCCTGTTGCAGGCGGCCGCGGGACGCTGCGCCGTGTTCGGCGTATGCCTCGGTTACCAGGCGTTGGCCCTGGCGCATGGCGGTAGCGTCGGCGCCGCGCTCCGCCTGGTCCATGGGAAGGCGTCGGCGGTCATTCATCGTGGCGAGAGTGTCTTTGACGGGCTGTCGCGGCCCTTCGTCGCCGGCCGCTATCACTCGCTGGCCGTATCCCGGGTGCCGGACACGTTCGAGGTGTTGGCCTGGATCGAGGAAGACGGCAAGCGCGTGCCGATGGCCATCGAGCATTCCGGGCAGCGCTTGCTGGGCGTTCAATTCCATCCGGAATCCGTGCTCAGCCGCGATGGAACCCGGCTCATCGAGCAGGTGCTGGAGTGGGCGGCGTGAGCGCCGGGGATGCGGGCATCGCCGGCGCGCTCGAACGCTTGTACCAGCGCGAAGACCTGATCCCCGAGGAGTTGGAGAGATTGTTTACCCGTTTGATCGCGGGCGAGCTCGATCCGGTATTGCTGGCGGCGTTGCTCGTGGCGCTCAAGATCAAGGGCGAGCGCGGTGTCGAGATCGCCGCGGCGGCGCGTGCCCTGCGTGGCGGAGCAAGGGAATTCCCCCGGCCCGATTATTTTTTCGCCGATCCCTGCGGCACGGGCGGCGACGGGTTCGGGACGCTGAATGTCTCGAGTGCAGTGGCTTTTTGTGCCGCGGCCTGCGGCCTGCCTATCGCCAAACACGGCAACCGCTCGGTATCGTCGCGCTCCGGGTCGGCCGACGTGCTGGAAGTGCTGGGCGTCAATGTGCGGGTCAGCAGGGCGACGGCGCGCCGGTGCCTGGACGAGGCCGGTATCGCGTTCCTGTTCGCGCCGGATTATCACCCCGGCATCGCGCATGCCATGCCGGTGCGCCGCAGTCTGGCGACGCGGACGTTGTTCAATGTGCTGGGGCCGCTGGTCAATCCCGCCTTGCCGCCGTGCCAGCTGGCGGGCGTCTATGGTCCGGCCCTGGTGCGTCCGGTTGCCGAGGCGCTGGGTGCGCTGGGTGTGGAACGGGCACTGGTGGTGCACGGCGACGGGCTCGACGAGGTAGCCTTGCACGGATCGACGCGCGCCGCCCGGGTCGTAAACGGGGAGATCGAGGAGTTAACCTTGACGCCTCGCCAGGCAGGCTTGGAACCGCGGCCGCTGCACGAGCTTGCCGGCGGGGAGCCGGAGGAGAACGCGCATGCCATGGCGGAAACGCTGGCGGGGCGGATGACGGGTGCCTATGCGGATGCCATCGCGCTCAATACGGGGGCGCTCCTGTGGATCGCGGAGCGCGCGGATTCACTGGCGGAGGGGACGGAGATGGCGCGGCATGCCCTGGCCAGCGGCCGGGCCGGTGAACGCCTGGATCATCTTCGCGAGCTGACACAAGGAGGTTGATTCATGGCTCTGGCCGAGATTCTTGCTGCCAAGCGGCAGCGCCTGAAAAATCATCCGCCGCGCGATCTGCCCACGTGCAGGGCGCGCCGGGACATCGGGCTGCGAGACGCGTTGAACCGGCCCTGGCCGGGTTTCATCCTCGAATGCAAGGCGGCCTCGCCCTCGGCCGGGGTGCTGGTACCGGACTATGACCCCGCGGGGCTTGCCTGTGCTTACGAGGGGATGGCCGATGCCGTTTCGGTGCTCACCGAACCGGAGTTTTTCGGGGGCGAGCTTGCTCATCTCACGCGCGTGCGCGCGCGCTTGAAAGATGTGCCCCTGCTGCGCAAGGATTTCATCCTCGGTCCCGGCGAAGTCAGGGAGGCGCGTGCCTACGGTGCCGATGCCGTGCTGCTGATGCTCTCGGTTTTGGAGGATGCGGACTGGAGGGCCTGCTACGAGGCCTGCCTCGCGCTGGGCATGGATGCGCTGACAGAGGTGCACGACCGCGAGGAACTTGACCGGGCACTGAATCTGGGAGCGCAGATCATCGGGATCAATAACCGCGACCTCAAGACCTTGAAGGTCGATCTCGGGGTCACCGAACGCCTGGCCCGGCATATTCCCGAAGATCGTCTTGTTGTTTGCGAGTCGGGTATCGCGAGTCGTGATGACGTATTGAGGCTCGCGCCCTTGATTGACGGGTTTCTCGTCGGCACGCGGCTGAGCCGCGGCGGCCGTCCCGGCCAGGCGGCCCGTGCCCTGGTCATGGGCCGGGTCAAGGTGTGCGGGTTGACGCGGCCGCAAGATGCGTTCGCGGCCTGGCAGGCCGGGGCGACCTTCGGCGGGCTCATTTTTGCCGCGGATTCTCCGCGCAGGATCGACGAGGACGCGGCCGCCGGTGTGCAATCCGCGGCGCCTCTGCTGGATTGGGTCGGGGTTTTCCGCGACCAGCCGGTGGGCGAAATCTCGCAGCTGGCGCGCACGCTGGGGTTGTCGGCGGTGCAGTTGCACGGCAATGAGGACGCCGCCTGCGCCCGTGAGCTGCGCGATCGGCTACCGGCGAATTGCGAGATATGGAAGGCCGTGCCGGGCCGTGCCCCGTTGACCGATTCGTGCGCCTTTGCCGCTGACCGGTTGCTGTTCGACAGCGGGCCCGAGGAAAGGCTTGGCGGCAGTGGCCGGGTGTTCGATGCGGAGGCATTGGCGGATGTCGATATCAGCGGTCATGCGCTGGCCGGCGGGATCGGGCCGGAGAACGTGGAGCGCGCGGCGCAACTGGGCGCCTGGATGCTGGACGTCAATTCGGGCGTGGAGCAGGCGCCCGGGATCAAGGATGCGGCGCTGCTCGAAGCACTCTTCACCCGCTTGCGAACCTTGCCGGGCAAGCGGAGCCGGGCATGAGCAATCCGCACTCACAAGGGCGTTTCGGCGAGTGGGGTGGGCGCTATGTCCCGGAATTGCTGGTGCCGCCGCTGCAGGAACTGGAAGCGGCCTTTGCGTCGGCTATGCGGGACGAAGCGTTCCGCCTTGAACTGGAACAGTTGTTGCAGCATTACGCCGGGCGCCCCACGCCGCTGACGCTATGCCGCAACCTGGCCGCCGGCACGCCGGCCAGGATTTACCTCAAGCGAGAGGACCTGTTGCATGGCGGTGCGCACAAGACCAACCAGGTGCTGGGCCAGGCCCTGCTCGCCAGGCGCATGGGCAAGCGCCGCATCATTGCCGAGACCGGCGCTGGCCAGCATGGCGTGGCGACGGCGCTGGCGTGCGCGCTGCTGGGCTTGCCGGCACGGATTTACATGGGTGCCAAGGACTGCGCGCGCCAGCAGCCGAATGTGTTCCGCATGGAGCTCCTGGGCGCCGAAGTGGTGCCGGTGGATACCGGCGGCGGTACCCTCAAGGACGCGATCAACGAGGCGCTGCGCGACTGGGCGGCCAGCTACGGGGATACCCATTACCTGCTGGGCACGGCTGCCGGCCCGCACCCTTTCCCCACGATGGTGCGCGAGTTCCAGCGTGTCATCGGGCGCGAGGCGCGCGCGCAAATCCTCGAGCGGGAAGGCCGCTTGCCCGATACCGTCGTCGCCTGCGTGGGCGGCGGCTCCAACGCCATTGGCCTGTTTGCCGATTTCGCCGGCGACGAGGTACGCCTGGTCGGCGCCGAACCCGGCGGCGAAGGTGTCGCGACCGGCCGGCACGGCGCCACGGTCACGGCGGGGACACCGGGCATTCTGCACGGGGCCTATACCCATGTCATGCAGGATGAGGAGGGGCAGATACAGGAATCGCATTCCGTCTCGGCGGGACTGGACTACCCGGCGGTGGGTCCGGAGCATGTGCACCTCGCGCAGAGCGGCCGCGCCGAATACGTCGCGGTAACCGATGCCGAAGCGCTCGCGGCATTCAAGCAGCTTTCCAGTTCTGAGGGCATCATTCCGGCTCTCGAGTCGGCGCATGCCCTGGCCTGGGCCCTGGCCGAGGCCGGTCGCTGCGAGCGCGAAGCAGTAATCCTCGTGGGCCTGTCAGGGCGTGGGGACAAGGACCTGGAGCACGTGCGCCGGGTTTTTGCGGAGAATGTATCGTGAGGCGCTACGCGGAGCGTTTTGCCGCCTTGCGTGCCGCGGGCAGGGCGGCGTTCATTCCCTTTACGATGCTTGGCTTCCCGGATCCGCAGACCTGCGCCGGCCAGCTCGAGCTGCTGGCCCGGCACGCCGATGCGTTGGAACTGGGCGTGCCGTTTTCCGACCCGGTCGCCGACGGCCCCACCATCCAGCGGGCCGCGGTCCAGGCGCTGCAGGCGGATGCGGGACTGGATCGGTGCCTCGACCTGGTGCGCGGGGTGCGGGACCGCCATCCCACCCTGCCGATCGGATTGCTGGTCTACGCCAACCCGGTTGTGCATGCGGGTCTGGACGCTTTCTACCGCCGGGTCGCAGCGGCGGGCGCGGATTCGGTATTGGTGGCCGATGTGCCGGGCGAGGAAGGCGCGCCCTATGCGGCAGCCGCGAAAGCCGCCGGTGTGGCGCCGGTTTTCATCGCCGCGCCTAACACTTCGGGGAAGGCTCTGGATCGTGTCGCCGCATTGGGCGCTGGCTACACCTATGTACTGACGCGGGCGGGGGTCACGGGCACGGAACGCGCCGCGGGAGCGCCCGCGGAAGGGCTGTTGGCGGCCCTGGCCGGGCGCGGGGCGCCGCCGCCGGTGTTGGGCTTCGGTATTGCCACGCCCGAACAGGTACGCGCGGGCGTGCAGGCGGGGGCGGCAGGGGTTATTTCCGGTTCGGCGGTGGTGGCGAAACTGGGGCGTTTGGCCGCGGGAGAGATTCCCCCGGAAGCCTGTTCGGGGTGGCTCGAATCAATGCGCACAGCGGCAATTTACGGATAAGTGAAAATTTGTCACCAAAGGGCTTCCATTCTTCGCGGGAGCCTGTATAATGCGCCGCTCGCAGCACGACATTCACGAACTTTTCCGTCGCAAAAAATTGTTGACGGCGGCGAAAGTCCGGGTATAATGGTCGGTCTGCGCCGGGGATTGCCGGCACGCTCTTTTAAAACTTGGGTCAAGCAACTTGTGTGGGCGCCCGTGTGGTTGAACGTCAACCATATGAGCGACACAGAAGCCTAGTCAGTGATTAGGAGACTGGGTCGTTCTTTTCGTCTCAAAGCATTCGCTTTGAACTGAAGAGTTTGATCCTGGCTCAGATTGAACGCTGGCGGCATGCCTAACACATGCAAGTCGAACGGCAGCGCGAGAGAGCTTGCTCTCTTGGCGGCGAGTGGCGGACGGGTGAGTAATGCATGGGAATCTGCCTCGTAGTGGGGGATAACCCGGGGAAACTCGGACTAATACCGCATACGCTCTACGGAGTAAAGTGGGGGATCTTCGGACCTCACGCTATGAGATGAGCCCATGTCCGATTAGCTTGTTGGTAGGGTAATGGCCTACCAAGGCGACGATCGGTAGCTGGTCTGAGAGGATGATCAGCCACATCGGGACTGAGACACGGCCCGAACTCCTACGGGAGGCAGCAGTGGGGAATATTGGACAATGGGGGCAACCCTGATCCAGCAATGCCGCGTGTGTGAAGAAGGCCTGCGGGTTGTAAAGCACTTTCGGCCGGGAAGATTGCCATCGAAGTTAATACCCTCGATGGTTGACGTTACCGGCATAAGAAGCACCGGCTAACTCCGTGCCAGCAGCCGCGGTAATACGGAGGGTGCGAGCGTTAATCGGAATTACTGGGCGTAAAGGGTGCGTAGGCGGTTGAACAAGTCGGATGTGAAAGCCCCGGGCTTAACCTGGGAATTGCATTCGATACTGTTCAGCTAGAGTGCGATAGAGGATGGTGGAACTCCAGGTGTAGCGGTGAAATGCGTAGATATCTGGAAGAACACCAGTGGCGAAGGCGGCCATCTGGATCGCAACTGACGCTGAGGCACGAAAGCGTGGGGAGCAAACAGGATTAGATACCCTGGTAGTCCACGCCCTAAACGATGAGAACTAGCCGCTGGGAGGGTTGGCCTTTCAGTGGCGTAGCTAACGCGTTAAGTTCTCCGCCTGGGGAGTACGGCCGCAAGGTTGAAACTCAAAGGAATTGACGGGGGCCCGCACAAGCGGTGGAGCATGTGGTTTAATT
>OBLK01000025.1_pt1 | contig 80901 bp, 78 predicted proteins | sample 1518871 | NCBI WGS metagenome assembly OBLK01 (sample SAMEA2464837, study PRJEB22497) | soil metagenome | biome: Grassland; feature: Farmland; material: Clay | place: Australia | collected 2013-02-01 | depth 0.8 m
GGGGTGGGGGATTTTCAAGTGGCCCCGACTGGGGGAAGTTGGGCGCCCGCCAGGGGCCCGCGTCGCGGCTGCGACCGTGGCGTCCAGGGCAGCTTGCCGCTCCACGAGGACCGCTGTCGAGAGCGCTGCGTCACGCAGGCGAGAGGGCGTCTGGATGTCCTGCCGCACGGGGCGGCTCTCCGGCTGCTCTGCGGCCAGCGGGAGCCGGATGACGAAGGTCGCACCCAGCCCCTCTCCCTCGCTGAGGGCCTCGATCTGCCCGCCGTGCAGCTGCACCAGCCGACGGCTGATGGCCAGTCCCAAGCCGAGGCCGCTGTCCTCATCGGACGCACGCCGGCCTTGCCAGTATTTCTCGAACACATGAGGGAGAGCGTCAGCCGGGATTCCCCGGCCGGAGTCGCTCACCCGCAGCTCGACGGCACCAGAGCGGCGCGCGCAGGAGATTTCGATGCGCCCGCCGGGAGGCGTGAAGCGGATTGCATTCGAGAGCAGGTTCGAGACGATCTGCCGAAGCCGGTCGGGATCGACGCTCGCTGGACCGCTGTCGGCCTCGAGCATTTTCAACAGCGAGATTCCCTTTTGGGAGGCCGCCGGACCGAAAGCATCGACGACGGAACCAATGAGCGGAGCGATCGATGCGTAGGCGCGCGGATTGACACCCATGGGCCGGGATATGGCCCGTGCCACGTCATACAGGTCCTCCGACAGGCGCCGCAGCGACTGGGTGGCGAGCTCGAGAACCTCGAGAGACTCGAGTATCTGCGAGCGGGTCACTTTGTCGTTCTGCAAGACTTCCAGCCACGAGAGCAGCGAGGCTATGGGCGAGCGCAGCTCGTGGCTCACAGTGCTGAAGAACGCGGTCTTTGCGTGATCGAGCACGGCGAGATCTCGGGCCTTCTCCACGGCAAGCTGCCTCATGCGGGCGCTACCGATGACCTTCTCCAGATGCGTCGCGACGAATTCATAAAACTGGCGGCATTCCGCCGCGGGACGCATGGGATTGAGTCCGGCGAGGAGAATGCCGGAGGGGCTCTCAGGGCTGCCGCCCCCAACCGGGAGGGCGACCGCGCGCTGCGGTACGAGGTGGGGCCGGCGCAGAGCCGGTCCGAAGAGTGCCACGTCTTCGATGAGCGAGGGCTCGCCGCGAGCAGCCGCGGCAAGGCCCCACGGGCCATCCCCCGCCTCGGGCCGGACGAGTCGCGGCACGGCCTCCGGGACCGAGCTGAGCCCGGTGCTTGCGACCAGTCGGACTCCAGCGCCTCGCCGGTCGAAAAGATACAGCAGCGCGAAAGGCACGTCATGAGCCTGTTCCTCGAGTACCGCGGCAGAGAGGCGGCAGGTCTCCTCGGGCGAGTCGGCGTCGGAGGATTGCGTGGCGAGCCGGCGCAGGCAGTCAGTCTGGCGCCGCGTGATGACGAGCTCCGTGTTTTCGGTGGCGGTGCACATGATCCCGCTCGGAGTGCCCTGGTCGTCCCGTACCACCGCGAAGGAGAACCTCATGTAGGTTTCTTCGAGAAAGCCGCTGCGCACGAGCGGCAGGAGCACGTCGGTCTCCGTAGTCGGCCGGCCCGTGTAGAGAGTCTCTTTGAATCTCGCTTCCAGGTACGGCCAGATCTCCTGCCATACCGCCTTGACGGGTTTGCCGAGCGCCGAGGGATGGCGAGCCGGTCCGCCGAGTGGAATGAAGGCATCGTTGTAGAGGTACAGCAGCTCCGGTCCCAGGGCGAGCGCCGCCGGGAAGCCGGAGTCGAGCATCAACTGCGCGGCATTGCGCCAGGAGAACGGCCAGCCCGTGTGCGGCCCGATCGAGGTCGCCTGCCAGTCGAACTCGCGGACGCGCATCGCCATCTCGCCACGTGCCTGTGTCACGTTCCCGTCCCTCCCTGACTGCGCTGCTTAGGTATACCTGATAGGCCCCGAATATCTGGTCCACCAGCAAAAAGTGTATTTATAGGTGAATCAGTCAACCTTCTTCCCTTCCCGGGTATGCGATGCCCGGGCGCTTCCTAGCCACTCCATGAAGTTTCTCCTCGGGGCACAAAAAAACGGCCAACCATCCCCGGGCCGCTCCGGAGTCCCCGACACCTTTCAAGCACTAATGACGCGGTTTGTCAAATCGTCTAAAGTGGGATTTATATACTTGACTCCCTAGACCGGGAGGGATAGAATCCGCCCCATAGATTGGAGAGCGGCGATGGAAAAAATCACAATCAGCCATTACGAATTCCTCAAGCAGTTCCCGGACGCGGAAGCCGCCCGGCTGTACCTGGAAGAGCGCCGCTGGCACGGAAAGCCCGTCTGCCCGGGCTGTGGCGACCACGACCGCGTGCAGGTCCGCAAGCGCGCCGGCTACTTCCGCTGCCTCGCCTGCAAAGAGGACTTCACCGTGCGCACGGGCACCATTTTCGAGCGGTCCCATATCCCGCTCGATAAGTGGCTGTACGCCATGTATTTGATCTCCACAGCCCGCAAGGGGATCAGCAGCATGCAGATCTCCAAGGAGCTTGGAATCACGCAGAAGTCCGCATGGTTCATGCTCCAGCGTATCCGCGAGGCGTGCGGGAACGGTGGCCCCGGCGGCGGGATGCTGTCGGGCATCGTGGAGGCCGATGAAACGTACTTGGGCGGCAAGGAATCGAACAAGCACGAGTACAAGAAGGCTGGCGTCAAGGGTGGTACGGGCGGCAAGCATGGCGTGCTGGGCATGCGTGAGCGCGGCGGCAAGATGCGCGGTGTGGTGATTGACAGGGACACCACCAATCATCGGCTGTGCGGTGAAATCCGCGCCAACGTCGCCATCGGCTCTACCCTCTGCACGGATGAATTGCCCGCATACAAGAAGCTGGAAGGTTTCCAGCATTTCTCCGTGAAGCATCGCGCCAAGGAGTATGTAGACGGCATGGCGCACACCAATGGGATTGAGAGCGTGTGGGCGCTCTTGAAGCGCGGGTACTACGGGACGTACCATCACTTCACCGTGAAGCACATGCAGCGGTACGTGGACGAATTCTCGTTCCGCCTGAACGAAGGCAACTGCAAGGTTCACACGATGGACCGCATCAATGCGTTGGTGGACAAGACCGACGGCGTGCGCATCACGTACAAGGCGCTTACACAGACTGTATGAACGCCATAAGTGAAAAAGAGCTATTCGAGCGTATGGTCGATAGGGTGCTCGCCTATCGGCCGAAGAAGGCCGTAAAGCCCAAGAAGAAGCGCAAGGCAAAACAAGCAAAGAAGAAATAATCGACGTTCTCATTTTTTGAGGCGCCTAATTACGCGCGTAAGAATAAAAAGCGTCACAGCTAAAGCCAATATCGCATCCCTTAGAAACTCTAAGCGCCGGTCGCGTTCAATGAATTTTGATATCTCTTCATTGACTGCAAGTGAATTATTTTGGGACACAACCGGAGTTTGGTTGGCGGCGGGGGTGCTGATCGGTGTTTCGCTCGAAGCGGTTACCACGTTCGACAAACTAGCCGATTGGTTAAGACTCAATACTCTAGAGAGACATGGAGGTCTAAGACAGACTATATCTAAGGCGGGATTTTTAATATTAGTAGCCGCACTGGCACTAGAAGTAGTCGCCGCAATTAGAAGCCATGCTATAAGCCAGCAAATCATTGCCGGTCTTAACGGCGAAATTTTAGGAACACAACAGCGCGAGGAAGGCCTAATAAAACTAACGAATGGACTAAATAGACAGCTACGCGTCCAAGGGATTACCTTAGATTCTCTAGGAGAGCAGAATACCGCTTTTGAAAAGGCGGCTAACGAACAAAGGAGACGCAATAATAAAGTCCTGGCGGTTCTAAGGCGTGACGAGAGCAGTTTAGAAACGGCCAAACTCAACGCAACTGAGAGCGCTGGGATCGCCGCAAAAGCAGCCGATAGCGCGCGTAAAGCTGCCACAGAAATGACGTCAACTCTTAACGCGGAAAGAGCAATGCAGCAACAGCTGCACAATCTGGTCACACCGCGCCAAATTGATGACGCGCACTTTGCTGAACTGGTGAAGGCTCTAAAACCATTTGCAGGCACTGAAATTGAAGTAGGTGTGAATCGCGATAACGAGAGCATTGCTCTTCTTATTAGAATTACAGACGCTCTCACGCAGGCGAATTGGGTCATTAAACGCTGGAGCGGCGCCGGATTTTCGTTAACGGATAGTGCAAGACTAGCGTTGCGTGCTATCGGCGATGTCACCACACGTGGCATCCAAATAAGCATGTCCGAGTCTGATCGGGGAAATCTCGGGGCAGCCGCACGAGCACTGGGCAATGGATTATTCAATGCTGGATTAAACGTGGTGCCTCTACGATCAATTCCAGATAAGACAGCGGATGGGAAGGCGAATCCATCACGAATAAGACATGGCGTCATCAGGCTCGTGGTGGGGGCGAAATAGGATTTCACTGAAACAAGCGTGCAATTCCCTAAAGAAATAGACGCGGGGAGGTTCCATGAAGGGGGCATGGATTGTTGTATTGGCGCTGGCAATGCCGCTTGCACTGGCGATGTCACAGCCACCATCCCCAACTCCAAGTAAATCCGCTGCTCAACAGCAACAAACCAGCGGCAAAAAAGATTCCCATGCCAACGTAAGCAATCCACGGCTTGCTTCTGCGGGAACTCATGTCAATGAGTTTGTAACAAATGTACAAACTCAAGAAGGCCAAGGCGAGTCGGCGGCCAAATGGTGGGCTATCGCCATCGCTGGCCTTACTTTCTTGGCGATATGCGCGCAGGTGTTCGTCTATTTGCGTCAATCCAATATCATGGAACGTTCGCTCAATACTATGAATGCGTCCGCCGATCTCGCGCGCAAGGAATTCCTCGTCACCCATCGCCCCAAAATCACGATTCGCTCGTGCAAACCCAACATGGGGAACATGGGACCAGACCATAAGGTCACTTGCACATTTTTGTATCAGAACGAAGGCGAGTCCAAAGCTTATATACTGGAAATAGGAACTCGCGTATTTCGCTCCGAAAAACCATGGACAAGCATGGATCGCGCCATTCAATTTGGCGACCCCGATAAAACACCAGTCGTCGTGCAATCTGGCGAAGACCGCACCTATGAAACGCCGGTGAGAGCACTCGACGTTGATCAATGGGGAGATGACAGTTGGTGGTTTGCCGGCTACATCAAATATTCTGATCGCGCCGAAGGCGGTACGATTCGGAAGATGGGATTTCTGCGGCGCTGGAAGGCCCTTACAAGGGACTGGGTTAAGTACCCCAGCGATGAACACGAATACAACTACTGAGGCGAGCCAAAATACGGCCCCCTTTCGCTGGGTTCGGAGTCCCCAAAATAGCTTATAAGTCCTTGATTTTAAAGGCCGGGACTTAAGTACGTAAGTCCCTCTAAAGTCGTCTGGCGGGAGATACAAGAAAAGCGTAAGCATTAGGTCAAGACGCACGATCAAGGCGCGAATGACGCCGCACTATGGCGGGTGCGCTCGCGCGATGGCGCAGAAAGCTAGGGCGTAAACTTGGGAGAGAAGAGCTCGGTAGCGCCCCGGCCACACGAAGATCGCATCTCGGCTCGACCGGCGAGCCTCGGACAACTTTCCGTCTTGCAGGGACCTCGGAATGAACATCGTACCGACCCGGGTATACATCGTCGATGACGACCTTCTCCTGCGCAGATATCTCGTGCGATTGCTCGAGCAGGCCGAGTACCAGGTGCGGACCTTCGAGTCCGCGGACACCTTCTCTCGCGCGTATCCCAGCCTTCCCTCCGGCTGCATCGTCACGGATCTCATCATGCCCGGGATGAACGGACTCGACCTGCAGCGCTGGCTGATCGCCACCGGGTGCCGATGGCCCATGATCGTGCTCACCGGGCACGGCGATCCCGACAACGCAGCGCACGCCATCACGGCCGGCGCGCTTGCGTTTCTCGAGAAGCCCGTGCGGCGGGTGGAATTGTACGCCGCGATGCTAAAAGCCGAGGCGTACCTGGCGGGCGCCACGGATATCATCCCCGATCCGGAGCTCGCGCATCGGATCGCGCAACTGACCCCCAGGGAGCGGGATGCGCTGGCCGGAGTGATGGAGAAAAAAAGCAACAAGGAGATCGCAGCGGAGCTCGGCATCTCCGAGAGCAGCGTCAAGAGCTATCGGCGCCAGGCCAAGCGCAAGATCGGCGCACGCAACACCGCGGAGCTGGTGATGTTGGCTCTGCGGTCGGGATTCAGGGGCAGACGGGAGTCCTGAGGCTGCAGCGTATACTGCACGACACGCTCGAGCTCAGGCCAACGTCAGCCCGGGACACGCTCGGGTAGAGTCGCGGTGAACGTCCGCCAGTCACGCATTGACGTCGCGTTACTGCCGGGTGTGCGGCACTGGCGGATGGGTGCCTGCGAGGCGAATCTATCTGCTACTGGCAAGGTCATTGGAGTCGTCCCAGGTGTTCGAGAGGACGAGCGAATCGGATTGCCGAGTACCGGATGACACTACGATCAATTTAAACTTTTTGGAAACATATTGTCTCAGGTCGTTATTCGGTGACTCTGAACTCAACTTAAGACGGGTTGACTGGAAAGAAACAGAACGCGCACGCTCGCGCCGTAGGCTCGCCTGGGCCGGTCTCTCGAGAGCGTGCCGCCTGCACTCTGGGCTTGAGGTGACTTCCCTTTGGTCGGGCTTTTGGCGATAGGTATGTCAATTGCTTTCGCCTGGGGGTTACTTTTATGTCACGCCTGAAATTACTATTGCTTCTGGTTATGTCCATCGGCCTTTGGCAGGTCGCGGCCGCGGCAACGGATACAGGAACGTTGTCTGTCGGCGCGGGTCCCGTCGTAACCAGCAACTACCTGATGCATCCGCTCGAGCTTCCCCCTCTACTTGGGTTTCATAAATTCTCTGTCGACCGGCTCTTACAGTCCCGCTGGATTGACGGGCGGCAAGACCGTAGATGCGATTTATTCGGAACTTCCCGGCTATCCGGCAAATTGCGTCCCCTCTTACAACGGCTACACGGAATTGGATGTCTCAGGATTTTCGGCGAACCCCGGCAAGAGTTGGCTCACTTCAATCAAGTGCAGCGGGTATACCCTCGCGTCGAGCAGCGCTACATACACATATTATTCAGCCAGTGGTGTTGCGGACTGGACATGGACATGAGGGTTCGCGTTGCAACTTGTGGCAACCACAAGCTGCACGATAGTTCACAAGTGAAGGTCGCCAGACGGGCGGGTGTCCGCGGAATTTCGCGGCTTTGCCTGCAAAGGTGCTCCTGAAACGGACTCCGGCGGCACTGATGGTGAGCTGTGATCGGGGCAAGCTAATGCGGGCTGGCCTGGCCAGCCATACCAGCTCCGCGCTCGCCATTCAGCTGAGCTGCCCGGTTCCTTGGGCACAGGTATTCAGCGGGCCCGCGCTCATGTCGAACTGCCGAAACCGTCCGAGGCGGTTCACTTCGCACCTTGGCTTCCCGATATAATCGACCGCTTCGCCGCAATGCGGCGCCGAGATTCCGGAGAGCTTGCCATGGGTGTGATCGAGTCCACCAGCCCCGCAGTCGAGTCCCTGAGAGGACTGCATCTTTACCACTCTGAGCGCTCTAACTGCGCGGGACGTGTGCGGCTGCTTCTCGAGGAAAAAAATCTCCCCTGGACCAGCCACCCCATCGACCTGAAGAAGAAAGAGCAGGTTACAGAGGAATACTTCAGCATCAACCCCAAGGGGGTGGTGCCGACTCTGGTCGACGACGGCCGGGTCATCGTCGAGTCGAACGACATCCTCCTGTATTTAGAGGAGAAGTACCCCGAGCCCGGCTTCACGCCCGCTTCTCCTTCGGAGGTGAGCGCGATGCATACGTGGCTTCAGCGCTCGACCGACATCCACGTTCCGGGAGTCAAGACCTTCGTATATGCGAACTTCGACCCTTCAGTGATCGAGCGCTCCGAGGCGGAAGCGGCGCGCTACCGCACCCTGCAGAAGGATCCGGAGCTGCTCGCGTTTCACGCCCGGCACGATCCGGGCAAGCGCTTCACCCGCGAGGACACCGAGCAGGCGGTCGCTGTGCTTCGTGCCGCCTTCCGGGACATGGAGGCGGACATCGCGCGGGCGGGCTGGCTCGTCGGTGGGAGCTATAGCCTCGCGGACATCTCCTGGGCACCCTCGATCGCGCTGCTGGTGGGCGGCAGTTTCCCGCTACAGGACTTCCCGGTGCTCATGGAGTGGTATGGCCGCATCGCGCAGCGGCCGGCCTGGCGTCGGGCGATGAGTTTTGCCTGAGTGCTTGCGGTGCGGCTTTGGGAGCGCTCAGTGATTTTCTGACAATGATTCGGGGACGGGCTCGATCAGGCCGGCGTCATTGTTTCTCGGACTGTTGACCCGGGTACTCACCGGATGGGCTCGCATGGCGTTCCCGGGAAAGGGATGCAGCAGCTCATGAGCGTGCGCCGTGTCGCTGTCCAGCCAGGTATCGAAATCTGCAATTGACACGATGGCGGGCATCCGGCCGGGATGGGCGCCGGCATTGTGGATTTTCTTCATCAGCTCATTGGCCGGCAGGGTGATGATCGCGCAACTCTCCACCGCATCGCCGTTTTCCGCGACACTCCGGTCCCACAGGCTCGCGAAACCGAAGACCTCCTCGTTGCTGAGACGGATGAAATACGGCTGCTTCTTTCCCGATGCGGTGAGGTGCCACTCGTAGAAGCCGCTGGCGAGCTGGATGCAGCGCTGTCCGCGCTTCCAGGGTCCCCGCCACGCCGGCCCTGTCTCCAGCTTCTCCACCGTCGCATTGATGGTGCTGTATTTTGTCGGCACTCCCTTGGCGAAGAAGGGAATGAGACCCCATCGCATCATGACGCCCTCGTGCATGCCGTCCTGGGATCTGATCACCGGAACGGACTGGGAGGGCGCGACGTTGTAACTCGGCTCGAATTCCCATCTGATCCGTCCCAGCCGCACCGCGCGCTCGAACTTCCTCTGCTGCTCGATGATGTAGCGTCCGCACATGGCGGTATTTTAGCCGATCTCGCATGCGGTGCTGGGCTCGAGCGGGAGGGCTGCCTCGACACTTTCTCAGTACTGGATTCAATGCGTTGGCTCATCCAGTAGACGGTATGTCTGGGTGCTGCATGGACAAGGGGTCGGCGCTCGGGCAAAGCTTTCTATCATGCCCCTTCCGCTCACGCCCAAGACCCGCCTTGCCGATCACCGCGATGCCCACGTGGAGTTGCGCTGCCAGGGCTGTGGTCACTCTCGCGAGATCAGGGCGGAGGCATTGGCGCGTCTCGTCGGCTGGGAGACATTTCTTTCGAAACATCTCTCTCGCTTCCGCTGCTCGCGCTGCGGCGCGCGGCACGTCGAGATCGCGTTCGGCTACGATCACCGGCCGCGGGGGTGGCTGAAGCACATCTGATTGAAGTTGTCTCAGATCACTCCGACACGCACTCCAGGATGGCTGTCGGGCAGGTCGTGGGGATCGCTTTCTTCAGGCGCAGGCCCGCTCCTTTCAGCAGCTTTTCGTACTGCGCGCGGGTGCGCTCCTGTCCGCCCTGGGTCATGGCGAGCATCTCGATGTCGAGGAACTTGGCCGGATGCGGTCCGGGCTCCTCGGGCAGGAGCATCTCGAGCAGCAGGACTTTGGCGTGCGCGGGCGCGGCACGTCTCACGGCGGAGAGGATCGCCGTCGCTTCGCGATCCCCCCAGTCGTGGATGACGGTCATCAGCATGTAGGCATCGCATTTCGGCAGCTCGTCCTTGAAGAAGTCGCCCCCGCGCAGCGTCAGCCTGTCGGATGCGGGGAGGTCCTTGACCACGTGAGGCAGATCGAACAGCACGCCGGTGGCGGCGGGGTTTCTGGCCAGAACCGCCCGCAGCAGGTGGCCGCGGCCGCCGCCGATGTCGGCGATGCTCTTGAAGCCTGAAAAATCATAGGCCTCTAGGATGGCGTGGATCTGCTCGTGGGACTTCGCGGTCATGGCCTCGTCGAACAGCCGGGCGTCCTCGGGGTGGTGTGAGAAATACTCGAACGTGCCTCCCGGCGCGATGCGCGTCATGGCCGACTCGCCGGTGCGCACGGAGTGCTCCAGATGGGTGTAGGCCTCCCAATGCACGTTCATGCCCATCATCCGCACCAGCGGTTTCAGGGATTTTTCATGGTCGGACCGCAGGAGCCTCGATGCCTCCGTGTGCGTGAATGCGCCTTCTACCTCCTCGAATATCCCGTGAGCGGCGAGGGCGCGCAAGACCCGGGCAAGCGAGTGCGGATCCGCGCCGACGGCGCCGGCGAGCGCCTCGGCACTCTGCGGCCGATCGTCGATGTGGTCCGCGACGCCCAGATCGGCGACGACGTGCAGGCAGCGGGATATCCAGTAGCCGGTGGCGAGCTGAACGACGGACTGGCGCGGATCGGTGGGGCTCATGGGCGTCTCCGGGCTCGGGCGGCCGCGATTTCGAGGGTTGTGGGCGATGGTACGCCCATCGGGCCGTCGACCGTTACACTAGCGGGTCGCGCCGGGGCAGCCGGCGGGGCACCGCATAAACAATGGGGGCGGATATCCGCATGAGTACCGAGATGCCGATCGAGCGCAATGCCCCCCGGGGCGATGTCTGGGGCCATCCGCGCACGCTGTGGATGCTGCTCATCGTGTCGGTGGGCTTCAACTACGCCCTGTACGGATTCCGGGCGTTCCTGGCTCCCTACATCGCGGAGCACTTCTTCGCCTCCCTCGGAGCTGCGGCGGCGGAGCGGCAGGCGGACCTGGTGACCAGCGGATTCCTGGCCCTGGTGTATGCCACGCCGATTGTCGGAGGCTACGTGGCCGACAAGATCCTGGGCGAGCTGCGCTCGGTGGCCATCTCCTTCTGGATCGGCCTTGTCGGGTCGGTCCTGATGGCGCTGCCCACCCTGCGGGGGTTCGAGTGCGGCATGGCGCTATATGCGTTGGCGATCGGACTGAACATTCCGCTGACGGTGCTGATCGGGCGCAACTACGACGACGCCGATCCGCGCCGCGAGGGCGCCTATACCCTTTATTATTTCGCCGTCAACCTGGGTGGTTTCATCGCGCCCTTCATCTGCGCGGACTTCGTCGGCCGGCGTTTCGGCTATCGCTGGGGCTTCATCGCCGCAGCCGTCGGCATGGCGCTTGCGGCCGTGATCTTCCAGGCGCGCCAGCGCACCATGCGCCGGGTGGTGCCCGGGGGCGGGCATCTTTCCGGGCTGAAGACCACCTTCTGGGTCATCGGCGCGGTCGCGCTTCTGACGTATCCGCTCGCGCTGCTGCTGTCGAAGCCGCAGATCCTGGCGCTGGCCATGTATGCGTCCATGGGCGTGCTGGTGCTGTACTTCATTGTGAGCTGCGTGCGCCGGGGCGACCGCGTGCAGACGCAGAAGTACCTGGCGCTGCTGCTGCTGTTCATCGGGGTGGTGCTGTACTGGACGTTCAGCTTCCAGAGCGTCACGTCGCTCAATTTCTTCGCCCGCGATCACGTGAACGCGCCGTTCGACTACACACTGTTTCAGGCGGCCAATCCCCTCTACATCCTGCTGTTCGCGCCGCTGCTGGCGCTGCTGTGGCCGTGGCTGGGGCGGCGCGGCAAGGATCCTTCCGCGCCGCGCAAGTTCGGCATCGGTCTGCTGCTCATCACCCTGGGCTACGGGCTGATGGTCGCCGCCATCGATTCTGGAACGGGCGGCAAGGTCGGCTGGGAGGCGCTCGCCGGCTACTACCTGCTCGCGACCCTGGGCGAGCTGGCCATCATGCCCATCGGCTACGCGCTGGTGGGGCTGCTGGCGGCGCCGGAGGAGGTCTCGCTCGCCATGGGCGGATGGTTTTTCGGGCTGGCCCTGGCGTATCAATTGTCAGGCTGGATTGCGACGTTGACCACCGAGGCCACCGGCCTCACCGGCGGCGCGCACGTCGGAATGGCGGCCTATGCGCAGGTGTACGGTCAGATGTTCGTGGTCGGCGGCGCGGTCAGCCTGATCTTCCTGCTGGCGGCTCCCGGCGTGAGGAAGCTCATGCACGGTGTGCACTGATGTGCGCAAACCACTGACGGAGCTGAGATTTACGCGCTGATGCGCTCCGCGTACGCGGGAGCCACTTCACGGACGTAGCGGCGGGTTTCCCCGGTCTCCAGCACCTGGAACGCCTCCCGCGGCACGCCGTGCCGCGCCCGCGCGAGCGGCAGATCGAGTCTCTGCCACCAGTCGAGTTCGCGGACGTTCCTGAGCCCGAACTGCCTGAGGAGCTCCCGGTTGCCGAGACCGGTGACGACGCACGGCCGGTGCGCCGCCTCCAGGCGCACCAGTGTGTCGAGGTCCAGGTGGTCGTAATGTCAGAGTCCTGCCCTGACACGTCAGCGCCCCGTTCCGGTCGGGGCTTGCCGTGTCTCGGCCCGTGCGAGCCTTAGAGCCGGTTCGCGGTTCGCCGTGGGGCGGCGCTGATACTTCACGACGGTTGCCCGCCGTGTCGCATCCGCCGCGCAGGCCACTCCCCGCGCGTGACTTGCCGCCCTCTTGGCGGTATCGGGCGAGCAGGCGGCGATGATTCGCAACCCCTCTGCCCGAAGGTTTCGTGCGGCGTTCACGTCGCGGTCGTGACTCGCCCCGCACGCGGGGCATCTCCAGTGCTTCTGCAGCTTCAACTGCCCGTTCACCACCCCGCAGGCCGAGCAGGTCTTGCTGCTGGGGTAGAACGTGTCCACGGCCACGATCTGACGGCCCGCCCAAGCGCCCTTGTAGGTGATCTGTCGGCGCAGCTCCCCGAGCGCCGCATCCGCCATCGAGCGGCGAAAGCTGCGCCGGCCCATGCCGCGCGCCATCGCCTTCACCCGCAGCGCCTCGATGGCAATCACTTCTGCCTCGCGCACGATGCCGGTGCTCGCCCGGTGCAGCGCGTCGCGGCGCAGATCGCCTACTTGTGTATGCAGGCGGGCGATGCGCGTTCGTGTCCGCGCCCGGCGCCGGCTCATGCCGAGCCGCACCCCCTTCGAGCAGGGCTTGGTCGGATCGAGGCCCTGGGCGCGCATCTGGGCGGCGAGCTGCCGGCTCTGGCGGCGCTGGTAGCGGCGCAGCCGGGTAAGTTTACGGGCGAGCGCCTTCGGCGCCGGCACCGAGCGGGCACGCGCGCCGTCATGGATCACCGCCAGATCGCGCAGCCCCGCATCAACGCCCACTGCCGCAACGGGCGCGGGCAACGGCTCGGGATGAACCGGCTCAACACCGGAAGGATTCAATCACCGAGGCCGCCGCACGTCCCGCTCCACTGCGCCCGCATCGCCTTGTGGCTGGCGGGCACGGACGCTGCGCGGTGACTCAAAGGCGGCGGGGTCACTCACATCCCTGTTCGTCCCAATGACTGCGCCGATGAGAGAGTAGAGTACGTGGAGATCGTTAATGTTTCGGTGTAAGCGGATGATTTTTCGAATTGTTTTTTTGAACGCTCCGTCAGCACGTTGGGATTCTTCCACCGTGTCTGGCAGGTTGGAGTATCTCGCGTGCAGGGACGAAGAGTCGGTTGGTCTTCTAGGTCGTTTGCCGCAGCCGCGCTACTTCGCGGGCGACCTCCCGCGCGGCCGGCGCCACCGCGGCGGCGACCTCCGGGGTTGGCTTGGCGCCGGTCTCGAAGCAGCGGCCCTCGATGGCGTAGACGATGATCCTGCCGGGTGTCAGTCCCAGAGCGCGTCCCAGGGAGATCGCTTCGGCCAGGCTCAGTGCGTGACTCGACGTGCCGCTCTCGGGCGGCAGGGTGTCGACGGACAGGTCGATGCGATGGACCCTGCCGGGCTCGCCCATGGACGCGGCCGCATCGACGCACACGACCGCGTCACGGTCCGACCAGTGATCGAGCAGGGACAGCGCATCGCCGTGGTGGGTGAGGACCGGAACGTCCTCGGGCAGCATTTTTTGTAAGACTTCGGCCACCAGGAGGCCTGCGGCATCGTCGCCGCGGTCGGGATGGCCCAGCGCCGTGACCGCGACACGCAGCGCGGCCGGCTGGGTCACGTGCGCAGCACCGAAAGCTTCAGGAAGTGGGCCGAGCAGGAGATGCAGGGATCGTGGTTGCGGATGCTGCGCTCGCAGCGCGCCTTCAATTCATCGTCCGGCTGCTCGAGCGCCTTGGAGGCGACGGCGGCCAGGTCCTCTTCGATGCTGGGCTGGTTCTGCGAGGTCGGCGGCACGATGCGGGCGGAGAGGACGGTGCCGTCGGCATCGAGCTCGTAGCGGTGCCAGCAGATGCCGCGCGGCGCCTCGGTGCATCCGAAACCCGTTCCCGCCCTTGGCGTGACCGGCACGGCGGCGGTCTCGGGCGGCTCGTAGGCCGCGATCAGTCCCAGAGCCTCTTCGCACGCGTAGACGATCTCGATCGCCCGCACGATGATGCTGCGGAAGGGATTGCGGCACACCGGGCCCAGCCCGGCTTCGCGGGCCAGCGCCTGCAGCGCCGCCGGCAGCCGGTCGAAGTTGAGCGCGTAGCGGGCCAGCGGTCCGACCAGGTAGGCGCCGCGGCTTCTTACACCCGAGTGCAGGGCGGTGGAGTGCGGCACCTGCTTCTCCTCGAACTCGGTATCGAAGTCGGCGATGTCGATGTCGATGCCGCGGCTGGACACCAGCCGCCCCTCGTTGAACGGATACTCCTCGGGGTGGCGCAGGGCGACGAACTCGTAGTCGCGCTCGAAGTCCGGAAACGGAAAGCCCGCCACCCACCGCACCAGGCGCACCGCCAGATCCCGGGCCTGCTCGAGGTGCTCCGCGAGGGGAGCCAGCTCCGCTCGCGTGGGCACGCGATAGAAGCCGCCGGGTTTGACGTTGACCGGATGGATTTCCCGTCCGCCCAGGACGCGCAACACCTCGTTGCCCGCTTTCTTGAGCGCCAGCGCGTTGCGGACGATTTCGGCGTGCTCGCCCGCCATGCGGATCGCATCCGGGAAGCCCAGAAAATCCGGCGCGTGCAGCAGCGAGACGTGCAGCGCATGGCTCTCGATCCACTCGCCGCAGTAGATCAGCCGCCTGAGCGCGCGGAGCTGCCCTTCGACTTTCATACCGAAGGCGCGCTCGATCGCGTGCACGGCGCTCATCTGGTAGGCGATGGGACAGATGCCGCAGATGCGCGCGACGATGTCGGGTACCTCGACATGGTGGCGGCCCCGCAGCAGGGCCTCGAACAGCCTCGGCGGCTCGAAGATGCGCAACTGCGTGGAGACCAGCCGGCCGTCCTCGATGCGGAGTGTGAGCGCGCCTTCGCCCTCGACGCGCGTCAGGTAATCGACATGGAGGGTGCGGGTCGGCATGGCTATTCTCTCTGGAACCCTTTCGCCGCGGCGTTGAAGCCGCGCAGCGCCTGTTGGAAGCGCTCCGGCGGCGCGCCCAGGGTCTGCCAGCGCCGCTCCAGGGCTCCGAGGTTCGGCGTCTCCATCGGTCCATAGCAGCCGTAGCAGCCTCGCCGGTACGCGGGGCACAGCGCCCCGCAGCCGGCGTGAGTGACGGGACCCAGGCAGGGCATGCCCTGGACCAGCACGCAGGCCGTGCCGCGCCGCTTGCACTCGATGCAGACGCTGTGCGCTGCGACGGCGGGCTTGCGTCCGGCGAGAAAGGCGCTGATCACCTCCAGGAGCTGCGTCTTGTTGATCGGACAGCCGCGCAGCTCGAAGTCCACGGCCACGTGCGCGGAGATCGGCGTCGAGGTGGCGAGGGTGTCGATGTACTGGGGCGAGGGGTAGACCGCAGCGACGAAGTCGTCGATCTTCGCGAAATTGCGCAGCGCCTGGATGCCGCCCGCGGTGGCGCAGGCGCCGATGGTCACCAGGTGCTTCGACTGCCGGCGCACCTCGAGGATGCGCTCGGCATCGTGGGCGGTGGTGATCGAGCCTTCCACCAGCGACAGGTCGTAGGGACCCGCCGCGACCGCGCTCGAGGCTTCCGGGAAGTTGGCGATCTCGAGCGCGTCCGCGACGGCGAGCAGCTCGTCCTCGCAATCCAGGAGCGAGAGCTGGCAGCCGTCGCAGGAGGCGAACTTCCACACCGCGAGCCGCGGACGCCGGCGCTCGTCCATGTCAGATCTCCCGCGTCGAGAACAGCGGGGCGATGCGGTCGAAGCGCATCACCGGGCCGGTCATGCAGATGAATTCGGGGCCGAACTGGCAGTGGCCGCACAGGCCGGCCGCGCACTTCATGTTGCGCTCCATCGACAGATAGATGCGCTCGTCGGGCATCCCGGCCGCGCGCAGCGCGCTCACCGTGAAGCGCATCATCACCTCCGGTCCGCACACGAGTGCCACCGCGTTGTTCGGGTTGAACGCGATGCGGGGAATCAGCGCCGGAACCACTCCGACGTTGCCGTGCCACTGCGCGTCGGCATGGTCGACGGTCACCGACACGTCCACGTCCAGCCGCTGCCGCCACTGCTCCAGCTCGTGGCGGTAGAGCATCTCGGTCGGGTGGCGCGTGCCGAACAGGATCGCCACCTGTCCGTAACGGCGCCGCCGCGCCAGCACGCGGCGGATGGCCGGGCGCAGTGGCGCCAGGCCGAGCCCGCCTGCAACGAAGATCACGTCAGCGCCCTCGGCCTTGGGCCAGCCGGCCCCGAACGGGCCGCGCAGGCCCACGCTCGCTCCGACCTCCAGTCGCGCGAGGGAGGCGCTCACGGAGCCGACCTCGCGGATGGTGTGCAGGAAGCTGCCGTCCTCGGCCTCGCCGCTGATGCTGATGGCGATCTCCCCGGCCCCGAAGGCATACAGCATGTTGAACTGTCCGGGGGTGTACGCCGGCCGCCGGCCGGATTCGGGCTTGAGGCGCAGCGTCACCGCGTCGGACAGCTCCCGCTGGACCTCGCCGACGCGGTACAGCGCCGGCACGAAGGCGTTGCGCGCTGGCTTTGCCATGTCAGCGCTTCCGGTAGACGTCGAACATCTGCAGCCGCGTCGCGTGCAGCCGCTTCACGAACACCGGCAGGAAGCGTTTCATCATCATGTAGCCGAAGTCGTGGTCCTCGTCGCATTTGCGGCGCAGGCAGGCGGCATCGATGCCGAGCGCCCGGGTCGCGGTCACCGCCCGGGCATCGAACAGCCAGCGGTAGGGCGGCACCACCCAGGAGGCGCCCACGACCTCGCCCTCTCCCAGGGTGCAGAACACGATCGGCTCCTGGCCGGGCGCGACGACGTCGAGGGCGACCTGGCCCTCGCGGACGACGAAGAACTCGTCCGCGGCATCGCTCTCGTGGAACAGGTACTGGCCGGCCTCGAAGCGGCAGTTGCGGGCGCAGCCGGCGAGCAGCTTGGCATGCGCGTCGTCGAGGTCCGCGAAGAAGGACAGCTCGCGCAGGATGGATTCAAGACCCTTCATGGGGCACCTCTTTCTTCTTTACGCGGGCGGGCGCTCGCAGCGCCGCGGCTTCCTCCGTGATGTCGATCCCCACCGGACACCAGGTGATGCAGCGCCCGCAACCGACGCAGCCGGAGGTGCCGAACTGATCGATCCAGTAGGAGAGCTTGTGCGTCATCCATTGCCGGTAGCGCGCCCGTGTGCTGTGCCGCACGCTGCCGCCGTGCACGTACGAGAAATCCAGCGTGAAGCACGAGTCCCACACCCGCACCCGCTCGGCCGTGGCCCCGTCGAGCCTGGTGTGATCCTCCACCGAGGTGCAGAAGCACGTCGGACACACCATGGTGCAGTTGCCGCAGGCGAGGCACCGCTCGGCGACCTCGTCCCAGCGCGGGTGCTCGGCGTGCTCGCGCAGCACTTCCCTGATCTGGTGGGTGTCGAGCTTGCGGCCCATGTGCGCGGCGGTGCTCTCGATCTGCGCCTGAGCGGCGGCGAGCTCCGCTTCCGCCGGCGGGCGGTTCGCGATCTTCCCGAGCAGCCGGGCGCCGGCCTCGCTCCCGACCTCGATCAGGAAGGTGGCCCGGTCCGCGCCCAGGAGCTCGGTGAGAGACAGGTCGAACCCGGAGGTGGCCTTGGGTCCCGTGCCCATGGACACGCAGAAGCAGGTGCCCCCGGCCTGGCCGCAGTTCACGGCAATAATAAAGGTGTCCTTCCGCCGCGCCCGGTAGGCGTCATCCGAGTACCGTCCCCCGAAGAACACCCGGTCCTGGACCGCGATGGCGCGCAACTCGCAGGCGCGCACGCCGATGAAGGCCAGCTTCTGTGCGGGAGCGTCGGGAACGGTGACCTTGAAGCTCTCGCCCTGCCTCTGGGCGCTCCACAGCGCCTCGACCGGGGGGTGCAGGAAACGCTTCCACGAGTGCGGGCCGACGTTGAAGCCGAACCAGGCATCGTCCTCGCGGCGCCGCAGCCGGTAGTGCCCCGGTCCCTGCTCGTCGGTCCAGCCCGCGGGCAGGTCCGACACGTGCGTCACCTCGTCATAGACGATGGCATCGTCACGCACTGTGGGTCCGAGCGGCCGGTAGCCCTCGGCGACGAGCGCGTCGATCAGCCCCTGCAGGGCTTCCCGGACGATCACCGCTTTCGCTCCCGCAGACAGAGGCTGCTCCTTCCACGGCACCAGGCTGGACGGGCCGAGCATAGCCGCTCGGACGTAGGTTGACCGTCCGTAACCTCCGCAATGGCGGCCGGCTCGGCCTCGTGCACCGGCTGGGGCCCGGGCGCACTGTTCCGGTACGAATGTCACCGGACTGTAACTGTACTGGTCTTAAGTTCGCTGGTACTTTGCCGCGACGTCGCAATCGAAGCGCCCGTGAGGGGGGATTTCATGAGCCGGCCGGTCATCAATCTCATTCAAAAATTCGAGTCGTTCACCGAGCAGTGGGCGCCGAAGGTCATCGCCGAGATGAACGACTATCAGTTCAAGCTGGTGCGGATCCAGGGCGAATTTGTCTGGCACGATCATCCGGAGACCGACGAGACCTTCATCGTGCTCGAAGGCCGGTTGCGCATCGAGTATCCCGACGGCTCGGTCGAGCTCGGCGCCGGCGAGATGCACGTGGTGCCCAGGGGCGTGCGCCACAAGCCCAGCTCAGTCGAGGAGGCCAAAGTGATGCTGATCGAGCCACGCGGCGTGCTGAACACGGGCAAAGAGGGAGGGCCGCGGACGGCGGAGAATGACGTATGGATCTGAACTGGGATCCGAAGTCTGTGTCCGATTCCGGCGAATCCTGCGTCACTCGGGTCGGATCTTATGTCCTATCCGACGATCCCGGGCGGCTCGATCCGGGCGTGATCCATGCCTTTCTACGCGGGGCTTACTGGTGCGAGAACATCCCGGTCGAAGTTGTGGAGCGGGCGATCCGCGGGTCGCTGTGCATCGGCGCGTACGACGAGGGTGGCGGGCAGGTCGGTCTCGTCCGCCTGATCACCGACTGCGCCACGTTCTGTTACGTGTGTGATGTGTTCGTTCTGGACGGGCATCGCGGACATGGACTGTCCAAGGCCATGATGCACATGGCGGTGACGCATCCGAAGCTCCAGGGACTGCGGCGCTGGCATCTGTTGACCCGCGATGCACACGGCCTGTATGGGCAATTCGGGTTTACGCCTACGGCGCATCCCGAGCGGCACATGGAGCGAATCGATCCGGGCGTTTACCTGAGGAAATGAAGGACAAGGGGATAAAGGAATAAAGGAAATGGACAGAGAATCCTGACTGCGTGGGGGAGGCCGGTCAGCCTTCCGCGGGCCGGGGGTCCGGCCATGGGCGTATGATCGCTCGCCATAGGTGCGCAGCTCAGGCGGGGGTGACATGCAATACCAGGGCAGTTGCCATTGCGGCGCAGTCGGCTATACCTATCAGACCGAGGTGCCGCCGAGGGACTGGGTGCTCCGGGAGTGCCAGTGTACGTTCTGCCGGGCACATGGCGCGTGCAGCATTTCGGACCCGGCGGGTTCCATCGAGTTTTATGCGCGGCGCCCCGAGCGGCTGCGCCGTTACCGGTTCGGCCAGCGCATCACCGATTTCCTCGTCTGTGGGGAGTGCGGCGTCTACGTGGGTGCAATGATGGATGCGGCGGGCACGCTCGTAGCGATTGTCAACGTCAATGCTCTGTGTGTCCCCCCCGAGGGCCTGCGCGAGCCCGTGCCGACCGTCCATGACGGGGAGAGCGTGGAGGAGAGGACGCGGCGGCGCGCGTCCTCATGGTCCGCCTGCCGGGGGGTCGGCGCCGACACGGAGGCAATGCCCACTCCGCGGTGATCGCGGGGCGGACGGCGGATGGGCGTTGTAGGGGTTTATGTGTGGCTCGTCTCCTGCATCCAAGCTGGAATATCGCGTGCCCCGTGCAGCACACGCCAGACATCGATACATTCCTTCGCTTCGACATAGAATACGATGTACGGGAAGCGCTTGAGGGTCCATGAACGAAGGTCCGGCAGGCTAAGCTCTGCGGCATAGCGTGAGGAGCCGCTCGCCGGGTGCCGGCTGATGTGCCGGTATGCGCGTTCCAGCGCGTCCACAAAGTTCAGCGCGCCGTGATCACCTGCCTCGCGCAGATAATGCGCAATGGCTTCATCGACATCGCGGTTGGCCAGTTCACGAGGGACAACCGGCTTCGCCATTACCGCCGCTGACCGCCCGTCCGTTTGGCGCGAGACAGAGTGCGCAGCCGCTTGAAGTAAGTCGCATTTGCCGGACCCGCGGGCGGCGAAGCCGCGCCCGCCAGCAGAAGCTCACGGAGCAGCAGCTGATCCTGATGTTTACGGATCAGCTCGCGCACGTACTCGCTACTGGTGCCATAGCCATGCTTGACTTGCTCATCGACAAATTTCTTGAGCTCGGCGGGGAGTGAAATATTCATCGTGCTCATATTTTATAGTCTAGGCACATTGGCAAAATTTGGCAAGACCCATGTGTCGCGTGGGTGCTTCTTGCCTGCGTTCCTGGTGGCGCACAGGAATCCTGCCGGTGCTTGACGCCCCATTATGCGGTCCCTTTCTCGAGGAGGGACTTCCGCTCGCGGCCAGGACGTGCCGGTCGCGACGCATTCGTCAGCTTGTAACAGCGGTCATCGCTCCAACAGCCGTCTACGCGGGCTTTCGACCGATCAGCGCGAACATCTTGGCGACAGCGATCCAGACTTGCGGATTTGCCGTGTGCCTTTCCATGTCCGCCAGCAGCTCCGTGCCTCGATCCTGACTTATCACGCCTTCGCGCACGACGCGTTGGAGGACGAGCGACCAGGTCTGTTCCCAGGGATGCTTCTCCGGGCCCTCACGAAAAACCGGCTGGTCTACGAACATGGCCTCAGCCCTCAAGTCCGCGGCCATGGCCAGCTCGGGCAGCCTCAATCCGACGGAGCAGTCGGTGCCGACCTTCGCTTCATACGGTATGACCGCCTCATCGATGATGCGCACATAGGCCTCGCAGTGCGGCATCGTGAAGACGTCCCGCATGTCCAGGTCCACCAGCACCAATCGGCCGCCGGGCCGCAGCAGTCCTGCCATTTCCGCCACGGCCCGCGCAGGCTCCTTCAAGTGGCAGAGCAGGAGCCTGCTGAACACGACGTCAAAGGCGCCCCGGGGCAGCCCCGGACTGTAGGCGCTGCCCGCTTGATAATGAATGCTGCCCGAGCCGGATGGCGCCGGAGCTGATCTCGCTACCTCAATCTGCTCGGGCGCGATGTCGATGGCATCGATCCGCCCGGATTAACCCATTTGCGATGCCATCCATCGCGACACGGTTCCAGTGCCGCAGCCGATATCCGCAGCGCGGGCCGCCGTTCCAATGTCAGCCGCTGCCAACCCCTTCCGACCGATCGGACCATAGACCGCGTGGATGAGGTCCAGCCGGGCGGCGTCGTCCTTGCCGGTTGGTAGGACATATTTATCGCCGATCTGCGGAACGGATCGCGTGGCCATTCGGTGGCTCGATTGTCACGGTCAGGGGAGCATTGTAGCCGTTCAAATTCCTCCGGCGAGCTTCCGCAAAGCGGACGGCCACGAGTGTCTCAGAAGGCTCGAAAATGCCCGTTGGATGAAGATTTGCCCGATGGTCCCTCCTGCCACCGCTCACGCTTTCGGTATGCGCCGGCCTCGCTCCTGCGGTAAATGACCGGCGCGTTCGGCCGGAAGCAGGCATTCATGCCGCGGACTCAAGGATGTCGGAAGCGATCATTCGGGCGGGCACCGATACCTGGCCGGAGCGCCATTCAGGCAGGAATAGGGAGCTCGCTTACTCGGCGCTCGAGGTCCTGAGCGACGCGCAGCAAGGCTGCCAGAAGCTCGGCCTCCACCTCGGTGTCGCCGGAGTATTCCGCTACGTTGCGCTTATTGTGGGCCCGGTCCAGGACACGCCAGCTGGCGGCGGGAAGGTCCAACGTGTGCTCGAGACATTGGAAGACCAGGTGGCGGTTTTCCGACCGGTAACCGCGCTGCCGAAGGGCTGCGAGCGCCAACGCATGGGCGGCATTGTAAGCAAGATCGAACTGCCCGTACACGCTGAGCCCGGCGGTCCCTGCATCCTTCAACCGCGCACGGCCGGAACGCACCAAGCCCTCGAACTCCACTCGCGATGGAGACTCCGCTTTGAGTTTCCCGATCCGAACCAGGTTATCGAGTTGCTTCATGGTGAGCTTCTCCCCGTGACCCGCTGCCGATCAGCGGTACCACCGGCCCGCCAAGGACCTTGCTCAGGAATGAACCTTCCTTTCGGGACTTCAGTTCGGTTGAATTTATCAACAGGGGATTGATCTTTCTTCCCAGCAGCCGTTCCACCGGATCAAGAGCGGCGTAGAGGTCCTCGAGCATGAGATGATCGCTGACGACCAGGATATCGAAGTCGCTCGACGCTCTATCGGTGCCCTTCGCCACGGAACCGAACATCACCGCGAATGCAATCCGGTCCTTCAGAGGCTCGAGAGCTTCCCGCAATGGATCAGCCGCACCAAAGGTCTTGCGCACGATCTGTCGCAACTCCTCGAAGATCGGCGCATCGGCATTAGCCTGGTAGTGCCGTTGGCGACCGACCATGCGGCTGCTCACGAGGCCGCTTTCAACGAGTTTTGCCAGCTCTCGCTGAACCGCGCCCGAGCCGGATCGCAGGAGCGCGATCAATTCGTTTGCAAAGAAGGTCCGATCGGGCTGACCGTAAAGCAATCGCAGCACCCGCTGCTGAGTGGTGGAAAACAATGCGTCCGCTAGGCCCCTGCCGCGGACGGCTCCAGCAGCAACCGATCGGGTCCTGGTTTGCCTGTGTGCGCGTTTTCTTTTCATGCCCATATTGGGTATGAATATACCCATATTGGGTATATATTTCAAGGGCACCTCGGCCCGCGACGAATGAGCAAATTTGCCCAGAAGCGACCGACCGGCCCATGCCGCGGAGTTGCTGCTCAGAGTCGAATATGCTCGCTCGGATGCAGATGGGCGGAGTGACGCCTGAGTTGCACCGCAGCGATGAGCCGGCCATTCAGCCGGCGACGGTCCGCTCGCGGCGCCACAGCGCCGCGGACAGCGGCAGGGTCACCAACGACGCGACCGCCAGGGCGGCCAGCGCCGGAGCCGGGCCAAAGCGGCTGATGGCATCGAGGCCGATGATCGGGCCCAGGCTGCCGCCGATGTCCCCCAGCACCTGGTACAGGCCGATCGCCCGGCCATAGCGGTCGGCCTTGACCAGATCGCCCACGATCACGATCAGCGGCACGTTGATGCCGCCGAGGCCGATGCCGATGGCGCTCAGGCCGAGGATGGCCGCGCTCATTCCGGAGCCGGCCGCGAGCACGGCGAATCCTCCCACGCAACACAGGGAGGCCGGCAGCAGTAGGGCCGCTTTGCGGCTATGGCGGTCGATCCAGCGGCCCGCGGCCAGCGAGATGAGCGCGGAGCTGCCGATCATCGCCCCCATCAAGAGACCCGACGTGCCTTCCGGGCCCATCGAGGCGAGGGCCAGGTGCCGGTCGCGGATGATCAGCACCAGGGAGGCGAGCAGGACGCCCTGGATGGCGAAAAACACGATGAAGTTGAAGATCCAGACCATCCGGAGCGATCCGTTGCGCAGCAGTTCCCGCATCACGCCGCGCGTGGCGGGCGGGTGTTGGGTCATTCGGCCGGGTGATGCCGCGGTCCGCGTCGGAGCGATGAAGTAGGCGGCTATCGCGCCACCGAAGGTGATGGCTGCGGCCGAGAGGAAGGCGGCGCGCGCCGAGAACAGGTCGGCGACCAGTCCCCCGAGCGCCAGTCCGGCCGGAACCCCGAAGCTCAATGACATCCTGACCAGGGCCGCGGCCTTGCCCCGGGTGGCCTCGTCGCTCACGATCAGCGCGGCGGTGAGCGAGCCGACCATCAGAAGCGACGAGCCGACGCCCCACAGGGCCCGTCCGAACAGAAACCATGCGGTGGCATGCCCGCTTCGCAGCCCCACAGCGAAGCACAGCGTCGCCAACCCTTCCACACACAGTCCCGTCAGCAGCGGCCAGCGCGCGCCGAAGCGGTCCACGAGCTGGCCGGTGAACGGATTGACGGCTAAGCGCGTGATGCGGTTCAGAGCCAGGATGAGGCCGATCATGGCCGGCGCGATGCCGAGCGCCAGGCCGACGACCGGCAGGATGGGGAACACCACGCCGCCGCCGAGGCCGCCGATGAAGGCGAGCGTGGTCAGGCCCCAGAGCGCGCGCCGCGTGGTCGCCACGCGGCTCATCATCCCGAGAGCAGCGCGAGCACCTGCGTGGTCGTCCCCGTCTCGCCCAGCTTGGGGAATATCCGCGTCAGGCTGTTGTGATGCGCTTCCGGGCTCATGTCAGTCATGGCGTCGGTCGCCAGAGTGACGTTTAGCCCCAGCTCATGGGCCTGGCGGGCGGTCGATTCCACGCCGATGCTGGTGGCGACGCCGGCAATCACGACCTGAGTGACGGATCGTGAGCGGAGGTGGTCCTTGAGGGCCGTGCCCGTGAAGGCGCTCCAGGTCTGCTTGGTCACCCGGAGATCCGTCGGCTGCGGATCGAGCTGCGGCAACGGCTCCGCCCAGTCGGCGGGCAGGTCCGTGAGTGTCCGGGCCTGCTCGGTCCGGCCGGCAGGGCCGCCGTCGGCGGTGACGAGTATGACCGGCAGTCCGCGGCTGCGGATAGCGTCGGCCAGCCGGCGCGAGTGCTTGACCACTTCACCGAAGACCTCATTACCGGCGGCGAGGGAGGCCACGCCTTTCTGCAGGTCTACGACGATCAGTGCGGCGCTCGGGTCGAGGGTGGTCACAGGCATCGGGGCTCTCCGTGCAGTGTGGAGTGTCAGGGTGATCGAGTGGTGCGGCTGCCGGTATGCAGCCGCGGTCACGTCTCGCCCAACCGTTTGATCAGAGCGACGGCTTCGGCGAGAGTCTGCCGCTGCCCGGCGTCGAGATCCGCCAGGGCGCTCGCGAGCCATTGCCGCTTGCGCGCGCTGCGCTCCTGTTTAACTGATTAAAATGGCGCGGCTCGCGCAACACAACCTCAGTCGTCAGAGGATGACGGACCGCAGCAGCATCACTGCGATCGTCCACATGGTGAGAGCGATCAGCGCATCAAGCGCCCGCCAGGCGGCGGGGCGGGCGAACACCGGTGCCATGATGCGGGCGCCGAAGCCCAGGCCCATGAACCAACCCAGGCTCGCGGTCCAGGCGCCGGCGAGGAACGCCGGCCGCAGCGCGCTCGGCTGCTGCGCTCCCACGGAGCCGACCAGCAGGAGGGTGTCCAGGTAGACGTGCGGGTTGAGGAGGGAAACCGCGAGTGTCTGTGCCAGCGCGCCGCGTGCCGATTGCACGGCTCCGCCGGATGCGGCATGCAGGGATTCCCCCGACCACGCCCGGCGCGCCGAGCCGAAGCCGTACCACGCGAGAAAACAGGCGCCGGCCAGCGCGATCGCCTTCAGCGCCCAGTGGACGTGACCGATCGAGGCGGCCACGCCGCTCACCCCGGCCGTCATCAGCACGACATCGAGCAGGACACACACGGTGACGACCAGCGGGACGTGCATGCGGCTCAACCCCTGGCGCAGGACGAACGCGTTCTGGGCGCCGATGGCCACGATGAGCGAGGCGCCGAGGAGAAGACCGGTGGCGTAGGCCGTTGAGAAGCCGAGTCGCATGCGCTGAAGTCTCGCCGCGGCCGGCTGCGCAGGCCATCCAGAAATGCTAATGTCGCTGAAGAATTGCTAATGTAATTCCGGAGGGGCCATGCTGGATCATTCCTTGCTGGCGGCGGTCGCGGCCGTGGCGCGCGAGGGCAGCTTCGAGCGCGCCGCGCGGGTGCTCAACGTCACGCCGTCCGCGATCTCCCAGCGCGTGAGGCTGCTCGAGGAGCGCATCGGCGCCGCGCTGATCGTGCGCGGCCAGCCGTGCACGCCGACCGAGACAGGGGCTCGTCTGTGCCGGCACGCCGAGCTGGTCTCGGTGCTGGAGACCGAGCTGCGGCGCGAGCTGCCCGCGCTGGCGAGCGAGCCGGCCGATGCGCTGCACGCGAGCCTGCGGATCGCGGTGAACGCCGACAGCCTGGGGACCTGGTTCGTCGATGCCATGGCGGACTACGGACGCGACAACGCGACGCTGCTCAGCCTGACGCTCGACGATGAGGACCATACCGCCGAGTGGCTGCGCCGGGGCCACGTGCTCGCGGCCGTGACCTCGCTCAGGACTCCGGTGCAGGGATGCCGCAGCCGCCGGTTGGGCGCGCTGCGCTACGTGGCCACCGCCAGCCCCGCTTTCATTGGCCGTTGGTTCGGGGATGGGGTCAGCGTGGAGGCCTTGTCGCGGGCGCCGAGCCTGATCTTCGACCGATACGACCGGCTGCAGAACGTCTGGGCGCGGCGGCACCTGCGCCGCGAGGTGCATCTGCCGGCGCACCGCCTGCCTTCGACCCGCGCCTTCGTCGACGCCGCGCTGGCCGGTGTCGGCTGGGGGATGAACCCCCTGGCGCTGGTTCGCGACCACCTGCAATCCGGTGCCCTGGTGGAGTTGCTCCCGGACACGCCGGTCGACGTGCCCCTGCAATGGCAGGTCACCCGGCTCCAGGTGTCCGTCCTGGAGCAGCTCACCCGCAGTGTCGTCCGCGCCGCCGGCGCGGCGCTGGAATCCTAACTCCCGGGACGGCGGTAGCGCTCGACCGAGGCCGGCATGACGATGCCCGCGGACAGCCGGGGATCGGCTTGGGCGGGCTGCGCCTGCATTACCATCGGGATCACACCCGCCCAGTGCGGCAGCGCATAGTCCTCCTCGTCGTCGACGGGCGGGCCGGTGCGAACCTTCGCCGAGGCTTCCTCGATCGGCAGGCACAGCACCGAAGTCGCCTTCAGCTCCAGATCGGTCGCGCCGCGTGTGTGCTCGCTGCGTCCCGCGAGGATGTGCTCGACCAGTGCCGAGAACGCCTGGCGCTTCTCCGCCTCCTCGCGCACTTCGCGGGCCTTGCCCAGGATGAGCACCGAGCGGTAGTTCATGGAGTGATGGAAGGCCGAGCGGGCGAGCACCAGCCCGTCGAGCAGGGTGACCGTGACACACACGGGGATGCCCTGCCGCAGGGTCTTCAACATCCGCCCTCCCACCGAGCCGTGGATGTACAGCCGGTCCTCGATGCGCGCATGCGTGGTCGGCAGCACGAACGGCTGGCCGTCCATCACGAACCCCACGTGGCAGATGAGCGCCTCGTCCAGGATGGCGTTCACGACGGCGCGGTCGTAGGTGCCGCGGTCGGGTCTGCGGACCAGGGTCGTGCGGGAGGTGGGCGTGATGGCGGTCATGGGGGCTCCGGTGGCTCGGGACAGGTGCTCAGCTTCCGGATAAAATGGCCTGAGTGAAAGTGCCAGTTCATAAAAAATGACCAGACCAGTCGACTGGGATCTGACCCTGGATCTGGACGGCGGCGGCGAGCCGCTGTTCAGGCGCATTTCCCGGGCCGTCGTCGCCGAGATCCAGCGCGGCCGGCTCCGTCCGGGCGCGCGGTTGCCCGGCAGCCGCACGCTCGCGAGGACGTTGAGGGTGCATCGCAACACCGTCCTGGCCGCCTATGAGGAGCTCGCCGGAGAGGGTTGGACCGAATCCTCCCAGGCCCGCGGCACGTTCGTTTCTTCAGCACTGCCGCAGGTGCGGCGGCGCCCCGGCGCGGCAACCTCCCGCGCGCCGCCCATTGCGAGCGCGGCGGGTTTCGACATCCGGCCGGCGGTCGATCGATGCGCATCGGAGTCGGGAACCGGGACCGCCAAGATGCTGAGCGGAGGGATCCCGGACGTGCGCCTGGCGCCGGCGGTGCCGCTGGCCCGGGCCTTCCGCCGGGTGTTGGGCCGGGATCCCGGCCTGCTCGACTACGGGTATCCGCAGGGACATCCGCGCCTGCGGGCGGCCCTGGCCGCGATGCTGCGCGCCGCGCGCGGCCTGGCGGTCGAGGCGGACGACGTGCTGGTGACCTCCGGCAGCCAGATGGCGCTCGAGCTCGTCGGGCGCGCGCTGCTCGCGCCGGGCGACGTGGTGGCCGTCGAGCACCTCGGCTACCGCTACGCCTGGCGCGTGTTCCAACAGCATGGCGCGACGCTCGCGCCCGTCGCGGTGGATGCGGGCGGCCTCGATGTGGACGCGCTGGCGCAGCTCGCGGAGCGCACGCCGTTGCGCGCCGTGTACCTGACACCACACCATCAGTACCCGACCACCACGACGCTGAGCGCCGGGCGGCGCATCGCGCTGCTCGAGCTCGCCAGAGCCAGGCGCTTCGCCGTGATCGAGGACGACTACGACCACGAGTTCCACTACGAGGGCAGGCCGGTGCTGCCGATGGCGAGCGCCGACCGCGCCGGGGTGGTGCTCTACATCGGCACCCTCGCCAAGGTGCTGGCCCCCGGGGTGCGGCTGGGATACCTGGTGGCGCCGCGGGCGCTGCTGCCCGAGCTGGTGGCGCATCGGTCCTGTATCGACCGGCAGGGCGAGCACACGCTCGAGTGCGCCGTGGCCGAGCTGTTCGAGCAGGGGGAAGTGCAGCGCCACGCGCGGCGCGCCCGGCGCATCTATCACGCCCGCCGCGATTTCCTGGTGCGCGCCCTGCGCCGGGGGCTCGGCTCGGCGCTGTCGTTCGAGGTGCCCTCCGGCGGCCTGACGCTCTGGGCCACGGCCGCCCCCGAGGTGGATGTCGAGGCCTGGGCGGCTCGGGCGCAGACATTGGGCGTGACGGTTCAGACCGCGCGCCAATACGCTTACGATGGCCGGGTCCGCCCGCATCTGCGTCTGGGGTTCGCGCCCTTCGACGAGCAGGAGATCGCGGCGTGGGTCAGGGTGCTGCGCAGGGCGCTCTGAGGGCGTGGAGCGGCACGAAGGGGAATTTCGTGGCGCAGTTCCTTGCCCCGCACCGCGCGTGCGGGTAACTGGCTGGTCCCATGCGCGGGATTTTCATCATATTGGGCTCGACCATCCTGGGCGGGATCGGCTGGGCTCTCGGCGCGCACATCGGCATCGGCACCGCGCTGGTGCTGAGCTGCCTCGGCAGCGGCTTCGGCATTTACTGGGGCCGGCGGCTGTTCGACGAGTGGCTGGGCTGAGCGCGGTACATCCCCGCGAGACATCGATCGCACGGCGAACAACCTCAGGGCGCCGAGGCGGACGGAGCGCATGGCGCTGCTGCCTGAAAGTGTTGCCGGGCGGATACGAGTCTGTGTCGCCGGCGGGGTGTTTCAACCGGGTAAACGCAACGGCCGTACGCACAAACCGTGGAGGACGTTTCTTCTTCCGAAACACCGTGTGCATCTTGCGCGGATTGTCTCCGGGAGTGGGTTCTCATATTGTGTGGTCCATGACCCGGGGAATCCGGGCGCAATCACCGAGCCGAGGGAGCGTCGCATGAGTGCGTTGTTGAGGATCGTGGCTGCGGTGCTGGCCGCGATCGTGTTCTCGCTGATCTATCTCATCGTGCTCGCGCTCGAGTCCTGGCGCGATCGGCAAGTCAGGTGGTTTGGCGCTCCCCCGGCGGAGGGCGCCGCGCCTCTGCCGTCCGGGAGAGACTCGGAAACCGGTGTTTTCTGACAGGGAACACGGTATCAAGCGTGTTCCCTCTGCCCATCGCTCCGGCAGTGTCGTAACATCGGGCGCTCGCAGCAGCGGAGCGATGCCGTGTCCTCAAGGTTTCCGACGCTTTATCTCAGCCACGGCGGCGGACCTTGGCCGTACATGACCGGGGATATGCGCCGCCGGCACGCGGCGCTGGAGGCGTCACTGAAAACTCTGCCCGCGCTCTTCGCCCGGCCCGAGGCGATCCTCGTTGTGTCCGCGCACTGGGAGGAGAGGGAATTCGCCGTCATGGCGGGTGCCTCGCCGCCGATGATCTATGACTACTACGGCTTTCCGCCTGAGCTGTACCGCATCCGCTATCCGGCGGCCGGAGCGCCGCAGCTGGCGCAGCGCGTGCATACCCTGTTGACCCAGGCGGGACTTGCCGCGCACCTCGATCCGGAGAGGGGATTCGATCACGGGACGTATGCGATTCTTGCCGTCACGCACCCGGACGCCGATGTTCCGGTCCTGCAGGTCTCGCTGCGCAGCGACTACGAGCCGCAGGCTCACCTGCGGCTCGGGCGTGCGCTCGCACCGCTGCGGGAGCAGGGGGTGCTCATCATCGGCAGCGGCAGCAGCTACCACGACCTGAGGCATTTCTTCCACGGCGAGGAGCGGCGGCGGGACTCGGTGCGGTTCGACGGCTGGCTGAGCGAGACGCTTCCGGCGCCGGCCGGGCGTACCGAGCGGCTGCTGGAGTGGGAGCGCGCGCCGGCGGCGCGCGGCGCTCATCCGCGCGAGGATCACCTCATGCCGCTGCACGTGGCCGTGGGTGCCGCCGAGGACGAGACGGGAGAGATCCTCTTCCGTCAGGAGGACTTTTTCGGCGCGATCACCTTGTCGGGCTGGCGGTTCGGGTCCTGACCGCGCCGGTACGCCGGCCAACATCCGTGGGCTGCGGGGCGTGCCGCGGAGCCGGGAGCCTGTGAGGTTGTACGGAATGGACGCCCGCGGCCCGGGAAGTCTATGATCGCGCCGGGCTGAGCACCCGGTCACCGAGTCGTCTGCCGGGGAAAGGGCACGCATGGGCGATGTCTCTCTGATGCTGCTGATCGTGGCCGGGATCTTCTTCATCGGCTCGGCGGGCGAGATCGTGTTCGCGCGCACGCACGTGCCCGACGTCCTCTGGCTGATCGTGTGCGGCTGGCTGCTGGGTCCGGTCTCGGGCTTCCTGCACGAGGCGGCGCTGCTCCAGGTCGCGCCGTATTTCGCGGCCATCGCCCTGATCGTCATCCTGTTCGACGGCGGCACGAGCCTGAAGCTCGGCAGAGTCGCGCAGGCCGCCCCGCGCGCCGCGGTGCTCGCGGCGACCGGGTTCTGCCTCTCGGCTTCGGTGGTCGCCGCGCTCAGCATGCTCGCGGAATGGCTCGGAGTGCTGCCGCGCGGCTGGTCCTGGCTGGACGGCGCGCTGCTCGGCTCCATCCTGGGCGGCTCGAGCTCCATCATCATCCTGCCGGCGATGAGCACCTCCAGGACCCATCGCAAGGTCGCGGACATTCTGTGCCTGGAGTCCACCTTCACGGACGCGCTTTGTGTCGTGACCGCGAGCGCGCTGGTCACGCTGCTGTTGCGGTCGCACGCCGCGAGCGGCTGGTCCGCGGTGGTCGCGCTCGGCCGGTCCTTCGGCGTCGCGTTCGTCATCGGGGTGGTGGCCGGAACGATGTGGCTGTTCGTCCTGCACCTGCTGCGCGAGCGGGAGCACGCGTATCCGATCACGCTCGCCAGCCTGCTGCTGCTCTATGTGCTGATCAACTCCCTGGGTGCGAGCGCGGCGATGGGCGTGCTCACGTTCGCCGTCATCGTGGGCAACGCGCGCCTGTTGGGGCGCAAGCTCGGGCTCGCCTGGAAGATAGATCTCGGCGCCAACGTGCGCGGCTTCCACGCGCAGATGGCCTTCATCGTGAAGTCGTTCTTCTTCGTGCTCATCGGGGCGCTGCTGGGGCCGCCGTGGCCGCTCGTCATCGTCGGAGTGGTGCTGGGGCTGATCCTGCTGCCCGTCAGGTTGCCCGCGGTGCAGGCGGCGACCTACGGCAACGGGTTCGACCGGCGCGAGCGGGCGGTGATGTCGATCGCGCTGCCGCGCGGGCTGGCCGCCGGGGTCATGGCGACGATTCCGGCGGCGGCGGGTGTGCCGGATACCCGGGGGCTGGTCACCGTGGTGTTCGCGTGCATCGTCACCACCATCGTCGTGTTTTCGATCGGCATGCCGCTGATCGCGCGGCGTGTGCCGCCGGGAGAGCCCGGACCGGGTGCTCCGGTGTCGGAGGAGGCTGAGACCGCTCCCGCCGGCCTGCAGCCCGCGGACACGGCAGGGGGAGCCGGCGAGGAGGGATCGCCGATCGAGGAAACGCCGATCGCCGGATCGCCCTCGGTCCGTTAGGGCGCCCGGGCAGCCTTGCCGGCGCCGTGGCGGGTCAGCGCGCGGCGCGTTTGGGCCGGCGCACGACCCTGACTTTCCCGCTGCCGCCGCCGCCGCAGAAGAACTGCTCGGCGCCATCTGACTCCAGGCCCGAGACGGCTGTCCCGGGCGGCATCTCGAGCGCCTCCCGGACCGCCCCCGAGTCGGGATCGATCCGCCGCAGCTCGCTCTGCTCGCCCTCCCATGTGCCATGCCAGAGCTCGCCGTCGACCCAGGTGACGCCGGTGACGAAGCGGTTGGACTCGATGGTGCGAAGGATCGCGCCGGTCTCCGGATCGATCTGATGGATCCTGCGCTGGCGGTGCTGGCCGACCCACAGCGATCCTTCGGCCCACGCCAGCCCCGAATCCCCACCGCCGCCGGGCGCCGGTATGGTGGCGAGCACTTCGCCGGTCTCGGGATCGATCTTCTGGATGCGCTCCTCGGCGATCTGATAGAGGTGTTTGCCGTCGAACGCCGTGCCGGCATGGGCGGCGACCTCGAGCACGCGCTGCGCCCGGCCGCTCGCCGGATCGATGGCCTGCAGGGTCTCTCCGGTGGCGATCCAGACCCGCCGGCCGTCATGGGTCACGCCGTTGACGCGGGCGGTGCCCGGAAACGGTCCGTACTCGCGAACGATTTCAGCGGTCGAGCGTTTCATGGAATCTCCTCGGCAAAACCCCTGATCCGGCCCGCGGCCGACCGGCGCGCAGATACTAATCGCCCGGCAGCGTGGCGGGCAGCAACAAAGCTGTCGCGATTCCCGGCGCGGGCGGGCTCGTCCAGCGGCGGGCCCGCCCGTGGCCGAAGGAGTGTACCTTGCCGGCCTCCCGGAGCCGATCGAGCGCGCGCTGCACGGTGCGCTGGCCGGTCCGCAGCGCGAGCGCCAGGGAGGCGCTCGACCAGCTCTCGCCATCGGCCAGGAGTGCGAGTACCGCCGCATGCTTCTCTTCGACGGGACGCGCCAGCACGATGACCTCCCGCGCTCGGCGCGGTGTCAGGACAAAGCCCCGCGGCGTCGCGCTGACGCCGGCCAGCTCCCTGAGCACCTTGCGCAGGCGTCCCATCTCCACTCGCAGCCGGGCGCGATGGGATTCGTCGGCGCGCTTTGCCCGGAACGCCCGCAGGACCAGCGTATCCCTGGGAACGTCTCCGGGCCAGGCTTCTCCCAACGTTCTCGCCAACGTGATCAGCACGGGGCGAGTTGCTAGCGAGACCACGGTCCGCGCATCGCGCACGGCATAACGGCATGCGTCCACGACGAGCGCGTCCGAGGCGAGTATTGCTTCCACGTCCCTGAGCAGGAGCGGCCGTTCCTCTCCTTGCGCAATCAGACGCGCCGCGGGCTCATTCAAGGTTGCCGTCGCGCTGTCGATCTCGGCCAGCAATGCCGGAATGCCCGCGCGGCGCGCCGCGCGCCTCGCCCGGCCGAGCGCCGCACGCGCCGTGCGGGCCTCGAGGCGCCGCATCGCGATGCCCGCGGCGATGAGCTCGTGGAGCGCGCGCAGAGGGGGAGGGGCGCACGCCGCATCGAGCTGCGCGATCAGGGGCGCGGCCGCATCGACACGTCCGATCAGCAGCAGGCGCCGGATCTGCAGGTACCGGGCCTGTGCGGCGTTGACCAGGTCGCCCCGCGCCTCGAGCACCCTGCGGGCCGCCTCCAGCGCCTCTGGCCGGCCCAGCTCGCGCGAGGCGAGCGCCACTTCGGCCTCGGCGACCACGCACCTCGCCCGGGCCACGGTCTCCGCCGGACCGAAAGCCCGTGCGGCGCGCCGCAGCAGCGCTTTGGACCGCGCGAGATCGCCGAGCTGTGCCATCGCGATGCCGCGCAGCGCGAGCGCGGGTGCATCGTCCCGCAGCGCCACCCGCTTCAGCGCGCCCAGGGGGTCGCCGACCGCGAGCGCGCGCGCCGCGGCGGTGATCAGCGAGTCCACCGGAACCCCGTCAAACTTGTTACTCCCGGGCTTACGGACCCCGCCGCTAATCTAGCGCAGGTTCACCAACCGGGAGAAGCGTCATGGCAGGGCATGAGATCGGCACACGCGAGCAGTGGCTGGAGGCGCGGCTTGCGCTGCTGGAGGCGGAGAAGGCGCTCACCCGCCAGGGCGACGAGCTGGTCCGGCGGCGCCAGGCGCTGCCCTGGGTGCCCGTCGAGAAGACCTACCGGTTCGAGACCGAGGAGGGCGGTGCCACGCTGGCGGACCTCTTTCGCGGGCGCTCGCAGCTGCTCGTCTATCATTTCATGTTCGGGCCGGACTACACCGCCGGCTGCCCGTCCTGCTCGGCCATCGCGGATGGCTTCAACGGCATCGCCGTCCATCTGGCCAATCACGATGTGACCCTGTGCGCGGTCTCGCGCGCGGCGCTTGCGAAGCTCCAGGCATTCAAGCGGCGCATGGGATGGTCGTTCCCCTGGGCATCCTCGAGCGACAGCGAGTTCAACTTCGATTTCAGCGTCTCGATCACCGAGGATCAGCAGCGCGCGGGCGCCGAATACAACTATCGGCGCGGCAACCACCCCATCGTGTCCGCATCCGCGCCGGAGCCCGTCATCCGGCAGGCGAAGACGTGTGGGACCGATGCCGCCACCTACAGGCGCGAGAGGCCGGGCATGAGCGCGTTCGTCGTGGAGGACGGTGTCGTGTATCACACGTATTCCACCTATGCGCGCGGACTCGACGGCCTGTGGGGAATGTTTCAGTGGCTGGACCGCGCTCCCCTGGGACGCAACGAGGCGGGCGTCTGGTGGCGCCGCCACGACGAGTATGGAGGTTGAGACCTGGCGGGAACGCCGGCCGGCGCGCTCCGGCTAGGCCGGGCGCGCCGAGCGGCGGCGCGAGAGCGCCAGAAGCACGGCGGAGACGAACACGACCAGCAGCACGGTACCGTCGAGATACGCCGGCAGATGCAGGATCTGGCGCGCGTCGAGATACAGAAGCACCGTGATCAGGCCGCGCGGCGCGACCCAGGTCACCGACGCCGCGAGAGGACGCTCGAACAGCCGCAGCGCCGCGAAGCGGGCCGTGTAGACCACCAGCAGGATCAGGCCGGCCGTGGCCCAGGCGCGCAGGTGCGTGAAGTCGTCCAGGTTGGTCGAATAGCCGAGCAGAAAGAAGAAGAATCCCCGCACCGCGAAGGTGAGCTCCTGCACCAGCACCTTGAATTCCTTGACGGTGGGCGTGGAGATCCGCCCGGCCAGGCGGGACAGCACCGGCACGCGCTCGAGCGCGGCGCGGTTGTTGAGCATCAGCCCGAACAGCAGCACCATGATGAGCGGCGAGAGGTGCAGCAGTTCCCCGGCCGCATACAGCGCGAACAGCCCGGCGAGCAGCGGAACGAAGCGCACGTGCGCGGTCGCCCGGGTCGAGACGAACACCAGCACGAGGGAGCAGGCGAACGCCAGCAGGAGCGACAGCAGTCCGCCGCCTGCCAGGGCGGTGAGAAAGCCCTTGAGCGAGGCGCCGGAGTTGACCAGGGCGAAGAACACGAGCACGCCGAAGATGTCCGAGGCCGAGCTCTCATACACGATGAACTCGCGCGCGTGGGGCTCGAGCGAGGCGCTGCCGGGGATCGCGATGGCGCTGCTGATCAGCGCGAACGGGGTCGCGATGATCGCGGCCTGGACCAGGGTAAGGTTGAACAGCGGCGATGCCAGGGCGGCGAACAGGGCGCCGTAGAACACCAACCCGCCGAAGGCGAACGCGAAGGCCTTGCCCGCGAGCGCCAGCCGCTCGCGGCGCAGCTCGATGTCGAGCGCGCCCTCGAGCACGATCAGCACCAGGCCGATGGCGCCGGCGACCGGGACCACCGCCTCCAGGCCCTCCACCAGCATGCCCATGGAGCGGAGCGCGGGTTTGGCGATCATGCCGAGGGCGATCATGACCACCACCGAGGGGAGCCCGGCGGTGCGGTCGAACCGCTCCACGGCGAACGCGGTCAGCAGGAATACCGATGCGGTGAGTATCGCTACATAAATCATCGCACGGTCTTGCGCGCCGACGCCGCTCCCCCAGGCTCACGCTAGAGACCGGCAGTGTAGCAATAGGCCGGCCGCCGTGGGAGGCGGCATCGTCCGGCTCGCGCCGTCCGCGGTGCCCGAGGCGCCCGCGGCGGCCCTGCCGCGGATGTGCCGCCCGCGTCCGGCGGGCGGCACGGGCGATCGGTGCTTATTCCTGTTTGGCCTGGTGCTCGGCCGTCATGATGGCCCGATCGACCTGGCCGGAGGCCTTCCTGACCGCGAGGTGTATGCAATGGGACAGCTCCGGCTCCTCGTTCGGATACAGCTTGTCGAGCTGCTCGCAGGCCATGCGGGCCGCGGTCTCGACCCGGCGCTTCAGCGCCATGGCGCCGGAGTGAGTGGCGAGATTGAGATCCGCGTAGCTCACCCTGTGCGAGACCGTCACCAGCTCGGTGGGAACACCGATGGCCGACCGCTCCATGACGGTCTTGGTCATGACACCCGCCGTGATGGTAATGGTCTCCATCGTGTTGTCCGCGAGCGCGGCGGCGGACAGACACAACGAGGCGGCGAGCAGGGCGAAAACCGGAAACGGAAGGCGATGTCGGTTGCTCATGATATTCCCTCGGGGCACTACGGCCGGCAGGCGGAATACGGTGAGCAAATGGTAGACAAGGGCGCGAGCCTGTACATAGGCATATGCCGAGTAGGCGATGCGTCGTTTCGTATAGGTAGTAGTTCGGACCGGTGGGCCAGGGCCGTGGGCTTGACTGTTGTGTAGGGATGGGTCCCGGGTGCCGCGCTCGACCTTGGTGTCGCCCTAGACGGACGCCGCGCGACCGGATACCGCCCGCCGGCGAAACGCTTTCTCGAGCTCGACGGCCGCGAGAATGACCAGCGCCGTGCTGGCGCACAGCGCGAGCTGTGGAGTGTCAAGGGCCACTGTCCCGAACATCGGGCGCAGCGCCGGCACGTACACCACCATCAACTGCAGGACGACCGCCAGCAGTATCGCGAGCAGCAGCGGGACATTGCCCAGCGGTCTCAAGGAGAAGACGGAGGCGCGCTCGGAGCGGATGGCCAGCACGTGCCCGATCTGTGTGAAGCACAGCGCGGTGAACGCCATGGTGCGCCAGGCGTCGGAGCCCAGGTGCAGCTCCCAGGCCTGGATACCCAGGATCAGTCCGGCCATGAGGATGCCGAAGACGAAGGCATGCGCTGCGAGGCCGCGCGCGAACAGGCTCTCGGACGGCGGGCGGGAGGGCCGGCTCATCAAGTCCGGCTCCGCCGGCTCGGAAGTCAGGGCGATGCCCGGCAGGCTGTCGGTGACGAGGTTGATCCACAGGATCTGGATCGGCAACAGGGGAACCGGCAGCCCCAGGAACGGCGCGAGGAAGATCGCCCAGACCTCACCGGAGTTGGTCGTGAGGATGTAGCGCACGAATTTGCGCACGTTGTCGTAGATGCGCCGGCCTTCGCGCACCGCGGCGACGATGGTGGCGAAGTTGTCGTCGAGCAGCACCATGGAGCTGGCTTCCCGCGCCACGTCGGTGCCGACGAGACCCATGGCGACGCCGATGTCCGCCCGCTGCAGAGCCGGGGCGTCGTTGACACCGTCGCCGGTCATCGCCACGATCTGGCCGTCGTTCTGCAACGCCGAGACGATCCGGACTTTCTGCTCGGGCGCCACCCGCGCATAGACGCGGACCTCGCGCACCCGCTGCGCGAGGGCATGCTCGCCGAGCGCGGCGAGCTGTGTGCCGGTGAGCACCTTGCCGCCTTCCTCGAGCAGTCCGATCCGCCGGGCGATGGCGCGCGCGGTCGCCGGATGGTCGCCCGTGATCATGACCGGAACGATGCCGGCGCCGACACAGGTGGCGACGGCATCACGGACCTCAGGCCGCGGCGGATCGAGCAATCCGACCAGCGCGAGGAATGTAAGATCCGACTCCAAAGTTTCCGCGGTGGTCTCGGGCGGAGTCTCCCAACCGCGCGTCGCGAACGCCAGGACGCGCAGGCCGTTGTGCGCCATGCGCTCGGCGGCCTGAAGCAGGGCGTGGTGATCGGCGGGCTGCGCCGTGCCGTGCCGCAGCTCTCTCGCGCACAGCGGGATGAGCGTTTCGGCGGCTCCTTTGGTGAAAGACAGGTAGCCGCCGCCGGAGCGGTGCACCGTGCTCATGCGCTTGCGGTGGGCGTCGAAGGGCACTTCGGCCACGCGCGGCGTATCGCGCTCGGCCGCATCGCGCGCGAGGCCGTTGTCTTTCGCGGCGACGAGCAGCGCCACTTCGGTTGGATCGCCCTGCGGTTTCCCGGAAGCGTCGAAATGCGCGTCATGGCTGAGCGCCATGGCCTGAAGCAGCCGGCTCCAGGTATCGCCGGAGCCGAACGCGGTGTGCGCTGCGCCGTCGCAGTAGTACGCATCCGCGCGCATCTGGTTGGTGGTGAGCGTGCCGGTCTTGTCGGAGCAGATGTAAGTCACCGAGCCGAGCGTCTCGACCGCCGGCAGGCGCCGCACGAGCGCGCGACCGGCCGCCATTCCACGCGCGCCCAGCGCGAGCGCGATGCTCACCACGGCGGGCAGCGCTTCCGGAATGGCGGCCACGGCCAGACTCAGGGCGGTCAGAAACATCGGCAGCGCCGGCTCGCCGCGCAGGATGCCGGTGATGAACACCAGGGCGCAGATCGCCGCCACGAGCAGGGCGAGCTGGCGGCCCAGCGAGGCCAGCCGCCGCTGAAGCGGTGTCTTCGGCCGCTGATGCTCGACGAGGAGCGAGGCGATGCGCCCCAGCTCGGTGCGCATGCCGGTCGCCACCACCAGCCCGACGCCGCGCCCGCCCGTGACCGTCGTGCCCTTGAAGGCCATGTCGGTCCGGTCGCCCAGGGCCGCCCCGGCCGGAGCCGGTGTCAGGGTCTTCTCGGCCGGAACAGACTCGCCGGTGAGCGCCGACTCGTTCACGCGCAGACCGGCCGCTTCGATCAGCCGGACGTCGGCCGGCGCAAGGTCTCCGGCCTCGAGCACGACGGCGTCGCCGGGCACCAGGTCCGCCGCGGCCACGACCTGCGGCTTGCCCGAGCGCAGCACCTTGGCGGTGGGCGCGGCCATCTTCGTAAGCGCCGCCATGGCCTGCTCGGCGCGCAGCTCCTGAAAGGCGCCGATCGCGGCGTTGAGCAGCACGACGACCAGGATCACCAACACGTCCGAGAGCTCGCCGATCACACCGGATACGATCGCCGCGCCGATGAGCACCAGGATCGTGACGTCGGCGAACTGTGCGGCGAGCACCGTTACGGCCGAGCGCCGTTTGGGCTCCGCGAGCACGTTGGGTCCGTATCGACGGCGCCGGGTGGCGGCCTCCGCGACACTCAGGCCGCCCGGCGCGCTGGCGAGCGCTGCGGTCACCTGTGCGATGGTCTTTTCGTGCCAGGCCGGCGCATCGCCCGGGGGATCAGAGGGTTGGTGACCGGTGGCATCTTTCTGCGCCGGGCCCGCCCGCAGGCCGGTCGATGCGCTGCCGGCGCGCTTTCCGCCCGCTTCAGTGGCGCTCCGCGGTGTCATGGCGGTGTGACCGATACGCGCGCGCCGTCGAAAATCTCGTTCGGCGGGTGGGTGATGACCCGCTCGCCGTCCCTAAGGCCGCCCAGAATCTCCACCGCGTCGTCGTTGTGGTGGCCGATGCGGATGTGCCGCAGCCGCGCCCTTTTGTGATCGATGACGTAGGCGCACCACTGCGAGCCGCAGCGGAAGATCGCCGAGAGCGGCGCCCGCAGCACATGCGCGGACTGCCAGACGATGATGCGCGCGATCACGCGGTAGCCGTCGCCCAGCGATCCGGGCGGATCGACGAAGTCCAGTATGACGTTGGATCGCTTCTCCTCGACTCCGAGCGCGGAGATCTTCGTGAACCCGTAGGGCTCGACCCGCTCGACGCGCGCGCGCAATGGGTGATTCCCTCCCCAGTCGAGCAGCAGCGCCGGCATCCCGGGCGCCACCCGCACGGCCTGCGAGGTGAGCATCTCCGCCACCACCTCGAGGTGAGTCAGGTCTGCGATGGTCATGATCGGGGTGCCGGAGCCGATCACCCGCTCGCTCGGCTCGAGCACCCGCAGCACGCGTCCCGCGGCCGGCGAGCGCACGGTGACGGTAGCGGCGCGGCCGGCGCGCATCCGCCTGACCGCCGACAACGCGGCCCGGGCTTCGCGCAACTGCGCTTCGGCCGATCTGCGCTGGTGCCGGGCGGCCGTCACTGTAAGTCCCAGCGTGGCCACCCGGGTGCGCGCCTGATCGAGGTTCTGTTCGGAGGCGAGACCTTCCGTGGCCAGCTTGCTCAGACGGTCGAGCTCGCGCCGGGCCTGCGCCTCATCCTCCAACGCGCGTTGGAGCTGCGCCTGTGTGCTTTTCCCGGTGGCCGCCGCGGCATCGACGCGGGCGACCGCCTCGTCGCGCTCGCGGGCGCTGAGCGGCACGGGCGCCAGCACGGCCACAGCCTGCCCGGCGGTGACCGCGTCCCCGTCCCGCAGCAACACCCGCAGCAGCCGGCCGGCCACGGGCGCGGCGACGACGTAGCGGTCGTGCGAGCGGGTTTCCGCCTGGTCTTCCACCGTAACCTCGAGGGGCCCGAAGTGGACCGGTGCGGATTCCACCGCGATGGGCTCGGGCAGGAGCAGGACCAGCGAAACGATCGCCACCGCGATGACGGCGGTGCCTATCAGCAGCGGAGTTCGTACCGGCTTCACTCCCTCACTCCCGTGACTTAAGGACGGCGATCAGGTCGAGCCGCGTGATGCGCGTCGCCACCAGGGCGGACGACAGCGCCGCGGCGCCCAGGGCCACCAGAGAAGCGAACCCGAGCGTGGCGCCGGTCAGCTCGAAGGGCAGGCGGAACAGCTCGCGGTCGAACAGCGGCACGAGCAGCCGGCTGATCAGCACGCCGAGCGCGCAGCCGGCCGGAATGGCCGCCAGGATCACGATGGCCTGCTCGCCGAGCAGCAGCTGCGCGACCTCCACCCGCGTGAAGCCCAGCACCCGCAGGCTCGCCAGCTCGTTGCCGCGCTCCGACAGGGCGATGCGCGCGCTGTTGTATACAACGCCGATGACCAGAACGATGCCGAAGGCGCTCATGATGCTCGTCATGAGGATGAAGCTGCGGTTCATGATGTCATGGATCGTGGCCAGGGTGGTCGAGCGGATGGACACGCCGGCCACGGCCGGCGTGCGCTTGAGCTCGGCATAGAGCTGGCGCTCGCGGGTCGTGTCGATCTTCAGCAGCGCTCCTGACATCGGCGTGTCCTCGCCCAGGATGACCGCGAGCGCCTGCCGGTCCATGTAGGCGCTGATCCCGAGCGGCTCCCCGGACAGCCGCACGACGCGCGCGCTGAAATGCCGCCGGCGTCCGTCGAGCTGCTCGATGTCCACGCGGTCGCCGGCGCGCACACCCAGGATCTGCGCGAGCTTGCGGGTGAGCACGATGCCGTTCAGCGGCAGGTCTATGCGCCTTCCGCTCGCGTCGATGAGCTGGCGCAGGTCGCCCGAAGGAGGTACCGCCACGATCGACAGCCGCTTGGAGCGAGGTCCGGCGCGCAATCGCGCCGGCATCACGCGGTAGGGCTCGACTTCCAGCACGCCGGGCAGTGCACGCAGGCTGGCGAGCGCTCCCGGCGAGCGGTTCTCGGCGAACGTGACGGTGACGTCCTGCCGCTCGGCGGCGTTGAAATGGCTGGCCATCAGGCTGTTGACGGCGTCGAACATGAAGCGGCCGACGATGACGGTGGCCACGGCGGCGGCGATGCCGGTCACCGACAGAACGGCGCGCCAGGGGCGGCGCCCGAGATTGCGCAGGATGGTCTTGCCGACCGGATCGACATGGCGCACGAGTTGCAGCGATTCGAGCCATCCCGCGCGAAAGTTGCGCGGCGGCGCCGGCCGCATCGCCTCGGCCGGCGGCAGCCGCGCCGCGTGCGCGACGGTGGCCAGGGCGCCGACGGTGGCGGCCACCAGAGCGATGCCCGCGGCGGCCAGTACCAGGCGCGGGGACAATCGGTACTCGAGCGCGGGGAAATGGAAATACTGCCGGTATACCCCGATGAGCGCGGCGCCGAAGTACCCGCCGAGGGCCAGCCCTGCGATCAGGCCCACCGCGACGATCACCAGCGCGAACTCCAGGTAGTGAGCGCCGATGCGCGTGTCCTCGTAACCGAAGGATTTCAACAGCGCGATCTGGCTTCGCTGCAGCGCGATCTGGCGCGCGAGCAGCGTGTACAGCAGAAACGCCGCGACGGCCAGGAACACCGCCGGGATGTAGGTCGCCTGGACCTCGATCTCGGCGAGCTCGTCGGAGAGGAAGCGGTCGGAAGTCTGATCGGTCCTGCCGTAGGCGCCGAAACTTCCGTAGGGCGCGAGCAGGCGGTCCACCGCATCGAGGGTCCGCGCCTCGGAGGCGCCGCGGCGCAGGGTCAGGCTCAGATCGTTGAAGGCGCCCTTCATGCTGAAGGCGGTCGAGAGCGCCTCGGCGTTCATCCACAGCACGCCGAAGCGCTTGTTGTCCGGAAAGGTCATGGACGGCCCCACCTCGTAGACGTACCGGGGAGAGAGCACCATTCCGACCACGGTGAGATCCTTCCAGCGGCCGTTGAGCACCGCGCCGAGGCGGCTGCCGAGGCGCAGGTCATTGGCCTGGGCGAAGGTCTGGCTGACCACGACCTCGTTGTCGCTGTGCGCGGCCGGGAAGCGTCCGGAAGTCAGGTACAGCCGGTTGAGTCCCTGCGTGTGAGCGGGCGGTGTCGGCAGGGAGATCACCCTGCCCGTGGCCGGCTCGGCCAGGCCCGGAACGGTGAGCGTGACGTTCTCGGCTATCACGGTCTGCACCGCCGCGACGCCGCTGATCTCCCGCACCCGCCCGGCGAGGCGATCCGGCGCGCGCTTGACCTGTGCGAACACATCGGCGAAGCGGCTGGCGGCGTAGTAGGCGCGGCGCGCCTGCACCAGGGATTGATAGGTGCTGCGCATGGCGGTGAACGCGGCGATGCCGCAGCCGACGACCAGCGCCGTGGCGAGCACCTGGCCGCGCAGGTGCCACAGGTCCCGCAGCAGCGCGCGATGCAGGCGGCTTACCAGGACACCTCCTCCGCGGAGGCGCGCGTGGCGTTGACCTGGATCTCACCGATGCGGCCGCTGCTCAGCCGCACGACCCGGGTCGCCATGGCGGCGATGGCCGTGTTGTGCGTAATGACCACCACGAGCGTGCCGAGATCGCGGTTGGCGCGCTCGAGCACCTCGAGCACCCGCTTGCCGGTGGGGTAGTCGAGCGAGCCGGTGGGCTCGTCGCACAGCAGCAGGTCGGGGCGTTTGGCGAGCGCCCGGGCGATGGCGACGCGCTGCTGCTCGCCGCCGGAGAGCTGCGAGGGGAAGTGGCTCAGGCGGTCGGCGAGGCCGACCAGCTCGAGCACCTCGCGCGCCGGGCGGGGGTTGTCGGCGATCTCGGTGACCAGCTCGACGTTCTCCAGCGCGGTGAGGCTGGGCAGAAGATTGAAGAACTGGAACACGAAGCCCACGTGCTCGCGCCGATAGCGCGTCAGGGCGCGGTCGCCGGCGCCGGAGAGCACGTGATCCCGGTAGCGCACCTCGCCGTGCGTGGGCGTGTCGAGGCCGCCGAGGATATTGAGGAGCGTCGACTTGCCGCCGCCGGACGCCCCGAGAATGACCACGAACTCCCTGGCGTACAGGTCGAGATCGACCTCGTGCAGCGCGTGCACGTCCAACTCGCCGAGGCGGTAGATCTTGCTCACCCCCCGGGCCCGCATCACCGGCTCTGCCGCAACCATGGCGCTCATCCGCTCGGCTCTCCGCGCAGCGTGCCCCCGCGCCGCTTCGGGTTACCGCCGGCCCGCGACCACGCTCAGACACCACCCGAAAGCCACCATGCAGAACTTTCCCCGGGGCTGCATCAGCACTTGTGCGGAAGATATAGTGGAGAACCGAAGGCCGCCGGGCGGGACCGCGGCGGCGGGGACCCGGGCTGCGGCGCTGCGCGATCGGGTATGATCCGGGGCGGAGCGCCGCGGAGCGGATTTACTCAACTCGGGAGGGAAAGTGACTCCATTTCACTTGGCGGTACAGGTCAGAGACATCGGGGAGGCACGGACCTTCTACCGGGACGTCATCGGCTGCACCGAGGGCCGCAGTGCCGACACCTGGGTCGATTTCAACCTGTACGGACATCAGTTCGTGTGCCACCTGAACCCTGAGCTCGGCAGTGACGGCCGGATCGACTCGTACTCCAGTTCCGTTGATGGACATGGAGTGCCCGTGCCGCATTTCGGCGTGGTGCTTGAGATGGACGAGTGGCGCAAGCTGGCCGAGAGGCTCAGGCGCCATCAGGTCGGTTTCGTGATCGAGCCCTACGTGCGCTTCAAGGGCGAGCCGGGCGAGCAGGCCACCATGTTCCTGCTCGATCCCAGCGGCAACGCCCTGGAGTTCAAGTCCTTCAAGGACATCCCCGGGCAACTGTTCGCGACCTGACGACGGGCAGGGCCGCGGCGCAAGGGGGCTCGGCCGAAGCCCGCTTTGCGCGCCGCGTCCGGTTAGAATGAGTGTTTCCATCGGCGAGTGCGTGTGTCAATGACCCGACCCACAGCGAAAATCCGCTTCAAGACGAGACTCTTGCGGCCCGCGGAGCCGGGCAAGGGAAGGCCGTGGAGCTTTCTCATCCTGCCGAAGGACGCGAGCGCGAAGCTCCCCACACGGGGCAGGACGACGGTGGAGGGCACCGTCAACGGCCATCCCTTTCGCGCCACGCTCGATCCGGACGGCCAGAAGAGCCATTGGCTCAAGGTGACCGAGACGCTGCGCACGGCGGCGGGCGCGGAGGAGGGCGGGGTCGTGGCGCTGGAGATCCAGTCCGTTGGAAAGGAGCCGGAGCCGAGCGTTCCGTCCGATCTGCGCAAGGCGCTGGCGGCCGCCCCGGAGGCCCGTGCGGTGTGGCGCGACATCACGTCCAATGCCCGCGCGGACTGGATCCACTGGATCACTTCCGCCAAGCAGGCCGAGACCCGCGCGCGCCGGATCCGCAATGCCTGCGACATGCTCGCCGGCGGAAAACGGCGCGTGTGCTGCTTCGACCGGTCGGGGTTCTACAGCAAGGGTCTCAGTGCGCCCAAGGCGGCGGGTTAGACGACGGGCTCTGCACTACGCGCGGGCCGCGCCGGCAACACCGGTGCCTGAGCACGACGAGTCCGTCAGGAGAAAGTTACCCGGAAGGAACCGGCAGTATCTCCATCACCTCGACACCGTCTCCCGGAAAAATCGTGAAATGCGGATGATCGAGGAACATCTGCGCGGCCAACTCCTGCGATTCCGCCCGTACGATGGCGAACGCGCCCATGTGGTTGCGGATGTCGCTGATGCCGGCGCGGGTGATGCGCTTGGTGCGGCCGAGCGGCCCGCTCCCCTCGAGGAGCGAGGCGCGGTTCTTATCGGCCCACTCGTGCCATGCGGTCAGGCCCCGCTGCTCCCGCGCCTTGCGCTCGGCTTCGGGCAGCGCGTGCCACTCGGCCATGGCGACCGGCGTGCCGGTGAAGATTGCCAGGTAGTTCTTCATGGCGAATACCTCTCGGCGGAAGAGCGTGAGACGCTCAGTCCGGCATCCGGTCGAAGCTCTTGATCTCGCTGCCGAGCTGGACCCAGGGTTGCGCGCAGGCACAGTAGATCTGCGATGCGGGCTTCACCCAGCTCGGATCGTCGAGCGTGCCGATCGCGATCATCACGATCCCGGGCATGGCCTCGGCCTCGTCCAAGACCGAGGCTCCGCAGTCGGGACAGAATCGCCGCTCGATCGGCTTGCCGCTGTCGCCGCGCTTGGTGAAGCCCTTCAGAGTGCCCGTGACCGTGAGTGAGTCCTTCGGTATCCCGAGGATCGCGGCGAAGGCGCTGCCGGTGAATTTCTGGCAGTCGTGGCAATGGCAGAGTCCGGTGAACGCCGGTTCCACATCGGCAGTGTAGCGAATCTTGCCGCACAGGCAGCCGCCGGTGATCGCAGCCATGGGTACCCCCTTGATCCCGCCGGATCGTCTTGTCGAAGAAACCCGAGTCTGCCAAGCTGGGCGCGCCGGCGCAATCGCGAAGCCCATTAATAAGGGGTGCGCCGTACAGCAGGATCACTGCTTCGGAGCTGGATGCGATGACGCTTCACGAATATCTCCTGTTCGTCCTGGCCGCCTTCGCGCTCGTGCTCGTGCCCGGCCCGGACATGCTGTACATGCTCGGGCGGTGCGTGGCGCAAGGGCGCCGCGCCGGCATTCTCTCGGCCATCGGAATCAATCTGGGCGGATACGTTCACATCGCTGCCGCCGTGCTCGGGCTGTCGGCGCTTCTGGCCGCCTCCGCCACGGCGTTCACCGTCGTCAAATGGGTCGGCGCGGCCTACCTCATATACCTCGGGCTGAGCGCGCTTCTGCGCAAGCCGGAGCCGCTCGCGATCGACCGCGAAACCGCCGTCGCCCGACAGGCGCGCACCATTATCTGGCAGGCTTTCCTGGGCGATGTCCTGAATCCCAAAGTCGCCTTGTTTTTCCTGGCCCTGCTGCCGCAGTTCGTCAACCGCGCCGCGCCGCACCCGGCCCTGCAGATCCTGCTGCTGGGCCTGACGGTCACCGTCATCGCGCTGCCCACCAACATCGTGATCGTCTGCTGTGCGGCCCGGATCACCCGCGGCCTGCGCCGCAACGGCTCCCTCACGCTGTGGCTGCGAAGAAGCCTCGGCGCGCTGTTCATCGTGATCGGCCTGCGCATCGCGGTCGAGAAGGTCTGATCGCCTCGCTCTAACTCTCGTGCGGCGTCGCGCCGGGAAGGCCCAGGCTGACCACGCCGGCCAGCAGCACCGCGCCCACCAACAGCCAGAGCACCGCCTGCGGCCCGCGGGCGGCGGCGAGCGGATCCAGTCCCGACAGCGCCACCGCGGCCAGGCCGTTGGACAGGCCGAGCGCGATGCCGGAGCCGAGCGAGCGGTTCTCGGGGAAGATGTCCTGGCCGATGAGGATGCTCAGGGGCAGGGAAGCGAACAAGGCGATGCCGAGCAGGCCCAGCACGATCCACTGCCATAAGCCGTGGCTCACCAGGAACAGGGCCAGCAGGATCGCGCCCAGCAGGCTCGAGCCGAGCAGCACCGGCCGGCGGCCGATGCGGTCCGCGAAATGACCGCCGCCGACGTTGCCGATGATGCCGACCAGCAGCAGCACCGTGATCAGCGCCGCGCCTTCCGTCAGGGCGTGGCCGCGCTGGTGCCAGAGGATGGGCAGGTAGGTGACCGCGCCGAAAATGGCCAGCGAGCGCAACCCGGAGAAGCCGACCAGCATGCTCATCGGACCCAGGTGCCGGCGCCACTCGATGGCCCGCGCTTCAGGGTGGCGCGGCGGCTGCCGCGGCAGTGTGCGCCAGAGCAGCGCCACGCTGAGCAGGGCCGGAAGCGCGAGCACCCACAGGTAGCGCAGGCCCCAGCCGACCACCACGAGGCTTGCGATGAGCGGCCACAGGCCGCGCCCGATCTCCCCGCCGGTCAGGAACAGCGATATGCCGAGCCCGTGCCGCCTGCCGCTCAGCAGGCGCGCACCGGACACGGCCTGCGGGTGAAACAGCGAATTGCTGATGCCGATGACGATCAGCGCCGGGATCAATGCCCACAGGCCGGGCGCGAGTCCGATGACGGCCGCCGCCGCGCTCGAGCCGAGCACGCCGACCGCGATGAACGCCCGCCCGCCCAGGTGATCGGCCCACCAGCCGCTCACCACCTGAAGCGCCTGGCCGATGAGCAGGGCGGCCATCACCGTTCCCGCCAGGGAGGTGCTCTGGTGTTGGGCCAGAAGCACGGCGGGCAGGATGCCGGGCAGGTAGTTGGCCGAGCCGTCGTTGAGAAAATGCAGCCAGCTCAGTCCGAGCAGCCGTGAATACTGTGGTGATCCGGCGGTGACCGCCTGAGCTCGTGTGTCGACTGCTGTTCCCCTGGCTTTTCGTCGAAGCGTGGGCCGCCCGCGCCGGGAGACGCCGCGATCCACTCCGGCAAATCTAGCAAAACCCGCGGACCCTGTGCCGGCCCTTTCGTCTCATGCCGCGGCCCGCCTGGCTGAAGCGATCGCCATGGCGCATGCACAGTCCCATCGACGGACGCAAGTGCTTTGTCCGACGGATCAGCCGTGATGAAAGCGCCCGTCGGCCTGCTTGGGATGAGCGGGCGGGTTGGCTTCGAGCTCCGCGACCACGGTGCGCAAATCGCTCAGCAGCATGTCGGCCATGTCCCGCGAGAACCCTTCGCGCAGGACCACCCTCAGCACGGCTACGCTTTCCGCCTCCGGCGGCATGGTGTAGGCCGGAACCTGCCATCCGTGCACACGGAGCCGCTCGGAGACGTCGTACACCGAGTAGCGCGAGGTCTCCTCGAGGCGGAAGGCGAATACCGGAATGCTCGATCCATCGCTGAGCAGCTCGAAGGGGCCGAGACCGGCGACCTTCCCGGAGAGCTCGGTCGCGATGTCGCGCAGGGTGGACATGATGCGGGTGTAGCCCTCGCGGCCGAGGCGCAGAAAGTTGTAGTACTGGCCGATGATCTGGTTGCCGGGCCGTGAGAAGTTCAATGTGAACGTCGGCATGTCGCCGCCGAGGTAGTTGACGTGGAAAACCAGGTCGTCGGGCAGGTATTTCTTCCCCCGCCAAAGAGCCCAGCCGACACCGGGGTAAACCAGGCCGTATTTGTGCCCCGAGGTGTTTATGGACACGACGTTGGGCAGGCGGAAGTCCCAGCGAAGGTCCGGGTGTATGAAAGGCGCGACGAAGCCGCCGCTGGCCGCGTCGATGTGCAGCGGTACGGCGAGGTCGTGCGCCGCGTTGTGTTTGACCACGGCGTCGTGGATCGCCTCGATGGGCTCGAACTCTCCGGTGAACGTGGTGCCGAGAATGGCCACGACCCCGATGGTGTTCTCGTCGATGCGCGCGACCGCCTCCTGCGGCGTGATGACGTAGCGGCCTTCCCGCATGGGGATGTAGCGCGGCTCGACCTCCCAGTAGCGGCAGAACTTCTCCCAGACCACCTGCACGTTGCCGCCCAGAACCAGATTGGGTCTGGAGGCGGATTTGCCGGCGGCCTCGCGGGCCGCTTTCCAGCGCCACTTCAAGGCCATGCCGGCCAGCATGACCGCCTCGCTGGAGCCGATGGCCGACACGCCGATCGGCGTTTCGTTTTCGGGCGCGTTGAACAGCCGTGCGATCATGTTGACGCAGCGCGTCTCGATTTCCGCCGTCCGCGGATATTCGTCCTTGTCGATCATGTTCTTGTCGAACGTCTCGGCCATGAGCCGTTCGGCCTCCGGCTCCATCCAGGTCGTGACGAATGTGGCCAGGTTCAAACGGGCGTTGCCGTCGAGCATGAGCTCGTCGTGGATGAGCTGGTACGCGGTGCGGGGACTGGTTTCGGCATCCGGGAGCCTGTACTTCGGCACCGGCTCGGACATGGAGCGCGAGCCGTAGGTCGGAGCGAGATCCTCATCGGGTACGAATGTCTTGATCATGTTGCAGTGGACTCCTGTGCAGGGCTGTTCGCGCATGACGGTCGCCGTCGGCGGTAGAGCAACATCGGAATGGCGGGCGTCACCGCCTCCGTGCCGGACGATGGGCCGCGGCCGCGGGTCATGCCGATGGGGCGGTCCCCGGGCGCCGGGAAACCGCCGCGAAGGCCCAGTCGTTGCCCTTGCCCCGGGCGAGCGCCTGATTGATCCACACCATTGCAAACGGCTCGAGGATCCGTGCCTGCGAGAGATCGCCGGCGTCCAGCACCTCGAATCCCAGATCGCGCAGGAGCGGTGCGACAGTGGTCTTCGCTTCCGCATCGTTCCCGGCCATGAACATCACGGGTGGACACGGCAGGCCCGAGGTATCGGCCATGATGTCCGCCCCGGCCTGGTTGAGCGTCTTGACGAGTCTCGCTTGCGGGATCCACTTCGCGACCGCCTCGCCGGCGGAGGTCGAGAAGCCCCGCTCGAGCGACAGGACACTGTCGCGCATGGTCAGGGGATTCATGCAATCGATGACGATCTTGCCGCTCAGCGGTCCAAGGGCCGATACGGCCGTTTCAGCGACGCTCCAGGGCAGCGCCAGCACGACGACTTCCCCGGCCTCCGCGGCCTCGGAAGGGCTCTTCGCCACCGCACGTGTCTTCTCGATCAGGGATTTGACGGCCGGGTCGGCCGGGTTGCGAACACCCAGTACGATCTGGTGACCTGCGCGCGCCCAGCCCGTCGCGAGCGCACTGCCGACATTCCCGGCACCGATGATTGCGATCTTCATGAGCGTTCTCCTTTCGCCTTGGAACTTGGATGAATGCGCGAGCGTGTCCAGGAGAGGCCGATCCGTGTCTCGTCCATCTTCAGCTTGCGCGATCAAGGGACGGCATCGAAGCCGACGATAGCCTATCACTCGGCGCGAGATTGGCAATGCACAGGGCTGCCCCGGAGGTCGGAGGCGCTATACTGGAAGCAACAGGGGCGGTGGAGGTGGCGAAATGCGGCGGGAGCTGGCGATACGCACGGGCGGCCGGGGATTCATCGAGCTCACCAACGACATCGGCTCACTCGTGCGTGACAGCGGTGTGACGGACGGCCTGTGCAATGTGTTCGTGCCGCACACGAGCGCGTCGCTCCTTACAGGGGAGAACTGGGACCCGAGCGTGCGCCGCGATCTCGAGGCGTTCATGAGCCGACTCGCGCCGGACGGTGACCCGCGCTATGAGCACGACACGGAGGGACCGGACGACATGCCGGCGCACATACGCACCATGTTGACTCAGAGCTCCATTGTGATTCCCATCGGCGAGGGACAGCTTCAGCTCGGCACCTGGCAGGGAATCTACCTGTGGGAGCACCGCACCCAATCGCACGAGCGGCGGGTCATCGTGACCGTCTGGTGAAGCGGCATTCGTCGCCGGGAGCGTTCAATCGGAGGCAGCATGCGCGACGCTGGCATGCAGGCGCTGCGCGGCCGACTTCTCGGATTGCCTGATTCTCGCGGTTTTGCCGGAGCTGTCTAGTCCGCCAGCAGATCCAGATTGCGCACCGCGCCGCGGTCGGCGCTCGTCACCAGCTTCGCGTAAGCCTTCAGCGCCGCGCTGACCTTGCGCTTGCGCGGCGAGGCCGGCTTCCAGCCCTTGGCGGCCTGGGCGGCGCGCCGGCGGGCGATCTCCTCGTCGCTTGCCTCGAAGCGCACGCTGCGGGCCGGAATGTCGATCACGATGGTGTCGCCGGTCTGGATCAGGCCGATGTTGCCGCCCTCGGCGGCTTCGGGCGACACGTGGCCGATCGAGAGTCCGGCGGTGCCGCCGGAGAAGCGCCCATCGGTGATCAGCGCGCAGACCTTGCCAAGGCCCCTGGACTTCAGATAGCTCGTGGGGTAGAGCATCTCCTGCATCCCCGGGCCGCCGCGCGGTCCCTCGTAGCGGATGATCACGACGTCCCCGGCCTTGATTCTGCCGCCCAGGACGGCCTCCACCGCCTCATCCTGGCTTTCGACGACGACCGCCGGTCCGCGGAAGGTGAGGATGCTCTTGTCGACGCCGGCGGTCTTGACGATGCAGCCGCGCTCGGCGAGGTTGCCGTAAAGCACGGCCAGGCCGCCGTCCTTGCTGTAGGCGGTCTCGGCGCCGCGAATGCAGCCGGAGGCGCGGTCGGTGTCGAGCTCCTCATACCGGCAGCTCTGCGAGAAGGCGGTCTGGGTGCGCACGCCGGCCGGGCCGGCGCGGAAGAACTCATGCACCTGCGGGTCCTGCGTGCGCCGCACGTCCCACCGTTCGAGCGCCCCGGCCAGCGAGGAGGCGTGAACCGTCGGCACCGAGCTGTCGAGCAGATGCGCGCGATCGAGCTCGCCCAGGATCGCCATGACCCCACCGGCGCGATGCACGTCCTCGAGGTGAAAGTGACTCGAGGGCGCCACCTTGCACAGATTGGGAACCACGCGCGACAGGCGGTCGATGTCGCTCATACCGAAGTCGACTTCCGCCTCCTGTGCGGCGGCCAGCAGGTGCAGCACTGTGTTGGTCGAGCCGCCCATCGCGATGTCGAGCGACATGGCGTTCTCGAATGCCGCCTTGCACGCGATGCTGCGCGGCAACACACGGGCATCGTCCTCCGTGTAGAAGCGCCTGGCCAGGTCCACGACCGTACGGCCGGCATTGCGGAACAGCCGCTCGCGGTCCGCATGGGTGGCGATGAGCGTGCCGTTGCCGGGCAGGGACAGGCCCAGCGCCTCGGTGAGGCAGTTCATCGAATTGGCGGTGAACATCCCGGAGCACGATCCGCAGGTCGGGCAGGCGGAGCGCTCTATCGTGCGCACGTCGGCGTCGGACACGCGGTCGTCCGCGGCGGCCACGATGGCGTCGATGAGATCGAGCGAAGCATCCTTGCCCGCGAGCCGGGCCTTGCCCGCCTCCATGGGGCCGCCGGAGACGAACACTGTCGGGATGTTCAGGCGCAGGGCGGCCATGAGCATGCCGGGGGTGATCTTGTCGCAGTTGGAGATGCACACCAGCGCGTCGGCCGTGTGCGCATTGCACATGTACTCCACGCTGTCGGCGATGATGTCGCGCGAGGGCAGGCTGTAGAGCATGCCGTCGTGGCCCATGGCGATGCCGTCATCCACCGCGATGGTGTTGAACTCTTTGCCGACGCCGCCCGCCCGCTCGATCTCTTCGATCACGAGCTGGCCGAGGTCCTTCAGGTGCACGTGCCCGGGCACGAACTGGGCGAAGGAGTTGGCGACCGCGATGATGGGCTTGTCGAAGTCGCCATCCTTCATGCCGGTGGCGCGCCAAAGCGAGCGGGCTCCGGCCATGTTGCGACCGGCGGTGCTGGTGCGGGAGCGGTAGGCGGGCATGGGCGGGATTTCCTCTTGGCGGCGGCGCTCGCTATTGTGATTTGGCGCTTCGTATATCGGATAATACAATATTAGGCAGGTCGCTATAGGATTGACGAATAGTGGAAATGCGCCAGCTACGCTACTTCATCGCCGTCGCGCAAGAGAGCAGCTTCTCGCGCGCCGCCAGGCGGCTGTATGTCTCGCAGCCCCCCCTGTCGACCCAGATCAAGGCCCTGGAAGGGGAGCTCGGAGTGCGGCTGTTCGAGCGCAGCAATCGCGGGGTATCGCTGACCGCGGCGGGCTCGGCTTTCTTCGAGGAGGCGTGCGAGCTTGTCGCCCGGCTCGAGCACGCCAAGGCCAGGGCGCAGCGGGCGGATCGAGGCGATATCGGCACGCTCTCGGTCGGCTTCGTCTCGATCGCCGACTACAGCATCCTGCCTCCTGCTCTGAAGAGCTTTCGCTCGAGCTTCCCTTCGGTCGAGGTCCAGCTCCATGAGCTGACCACCGATGCGCAGATCCCGCAGCTTCGCGCGGCGACGCTGGATCTGGGCATCGCTCTGGCGCCGGTGGACGAGCCGGACCTGGAGTTCGAGCGCGTGAGGCGCGAAGAGCTGGTGCTCGCGGCCCCGTCGGGACATCGCGCCGTCAAGGGCGCCGGCGCGATCGATCTGCGCACGCTCTCCAGGGAGAGCTTCATTGTCCCGCCGCGCGACATCGCTCCCGGCCTGTACGACCTGACGATCAGCTACTGCCGCTCGTTCGGGTTCGCGCCGCGGATCACCCAGCAGGCGCGTCAGATGCAGACGGTGATCGGCCTGGTCTCCTGTGGCATGGGGTTCGCGCTGGTGCCGTCCTCGGTGCGCAACCTTCGGCGCGCCGGAGTCCAGTACCGGCCCCTGCGCCGCAAGGCCGCCCCGGTCGAGCTGGGCATCATGCGCCTGCGCAATTCCGACAGTCCGCCGCGCGAGCATTTCATCGAGGCTCTCAGGAGCGCCGCGCGGGCGCGCGGCGCCTGATGCGGCCGGGCGGCGCGCCAGCCTGCCTCGCGCAAGCCGGCGCGGCCGCGTTGGGCGAGAGGACCCTCAGGTGCGCCGTGCCCGCGCCGAGAGGTAGGCGTCGGCTTCCGGAACGAGCTGCGCCTTTTCCGCGACCCGGAATCGCGCGCCCTCCATGCCCTTGGCGATCTGCGGGCCCATCGCCGCCGGGACATGCGCCTTCAGCCACGCTTCCATCTGGTCCGGAGGCAGGCTGTCCCAGAAGATCTGCGGGACGTACTGCGCCTCGATCAACGGCGCCAGCTCGCCGAAAGGCGACAGCAGTTTCGCCGCATTGCCACTGAAGGCGGCCCAGGCGAGCTTGGGATGCTCGCTCCGTATCGCGAAGAACATGCCGATGCGCAGTGTCGCGAGCTGCGGAGGAATCTCCGACCCGATCGCGATCTTCGCTGCCTGCGCGCCGAGCTTGGGGTCGCGCACCAGTGCGAGTGCCTGGTAGAGGCGGCTTTTCCGCGCCTCGGACCGGGACCGTTTCGCGAGCGTGTGCAGCTGGTTGAAGGTGGAGGCATCCGCGTACCGGCCAACGACGTTGAGAATCATGGACTGGTCGTCGGGGCTGATGGCGCGTGGATTGCGCACGAACGCGGCGAACCGGCGGCGCGCCTCGGCGATGACGCCGCGGTCGCCCCAGGCTCCCAGGTCTTCGATGACAGTGCGGCGTAGCTGCTGCACGGCGGGCGTCTCGCCGGGCCTGGCCTTCCAGCCGAGCCGGGCCTCGAGCGGCTTGATGATCGAGCGCGCGTAGGCCGCAAAGGCGGCATGCCCCGCGCTGCCGCGCTCATCGTATTCGATGGTTCCGAGCGCGGCGGTGATCTGCCGCCACGCGCGCGCATTCAGGTCGCCGCCCATGCGCTCGGCCAGCGCCAGGTAACTCTCGAGTCGCGCGTCGCGCGCGCGTACCAGCGCCCATTGATCGTCGAGCAGCGCGATCCGGTCGCCGTCCGGCAGGGAGCTGAAGCCGCGCGTGTTGGTCGCGAGCGTTGCCGGGTCGTACTGGACGCGATAGTAGCCGATGGCACCGGCATCGAGGCTCAGCGGCTCATGGCAGGCGCCCGCGGCGATCCGCTGCCCGTTGTGCGTCAACAGAACGGCGTGTGGCGTGCCCCGCGGAGCGGCGCGAACCTGCAGCGGAACGTCCCAGCGCACCGCCTCGAGCTTGTGGTCCGCGGGCGGCATCAGGAAAAAGCGCCGCTGCGAAAGCGTCAGCGTGCGCCGGCCCGCGTGGCAACGAGCGGAGACGCCGACCAGCGGGAAGCCCGCCTGCTCGGTCCAGTCCGAGGCGATCCGGCCGACGTTGCGGTCGCTCGCGGCGCTCAGCGCGTTCCACAGGTCGGCCGAGGTCGCGTTGCCGAAGGCGCGTGCCTTGATGTAACGCCGGATGCCGGCGCGGAATGTATCGGGACCCAGGTACGCTTCCAGCATGCGCAGCACCGCCGCGCCCTTGCTGTAGGTGATCGTGGGATCGAAGGCGCTGACCGCCTGCAGCTCGTTGGTGACCTGCACATGGATCGGGTGCGAGGTGGCGAACGCGTCCGCCTGCATGGCGCTTTCCCTGCTCGCGTCCTCCGACTGCCACCAGTGCCAGGAGGGATTGCGGAGGGCGGTCTCCTTCGCCGACATCCAGGTCGCGAAGCTCTCGTTGAGCCACAGGTCGTCCCACCAGCCCATGGTGACCAGGTCTCCGTTCCACTGGTGCGCCATCTCGTGAGCCTGGGTGGCGTACACCTGCTGGCGCTGCGAGAGCGAGCTGTCCCTGGAGATCAGCAGCGACTGGCTGTTGTAGGTGATGGCCCCCCAGTTCTCCATGGCGCCGGAGAAGCCGCCGGGAATCGCGATCGAGTCGAGCTTCGGCAGCGGATAGGGATGGCCGAAGTACCGGTCGTAGTCGGCGAGGATCTGCCGTGCGTTGGCGAGCGCCACGGCGCCATCGGACTGCCGCCCGGCGACGGCCCACACGCCCAGGCGTACCTTGCCGAGCCTGCCGCGCAGCTCGCGCAGATGGCCGGCCGTGAACTCCACCAGGTAGGAGGGCATCGAGGGCGAGCGCTCGAATGTCGTCGTGGCGAGCTTGCCGTGCGTCACGCGCCTGGCGACCGGCATGTTGCCGATCGTCGCCCAACCGGCCGGCACCGTGGCCGTGAGACGGAAGCTGGCGCGGAACGCCGGCTCGTCCCAGCAGGGGAACATGCGCCGCGCGTCCGTGGGCTCCATCTGGGTCGACAGCATGAGCGCCCGATGCCCGCCCGCGGTCGCGTAGGGCTGCACGAACAGGCCTTGGGGCCGGGTATCGAGGACGCCGCTGTAGGACAGTGTCAGCGTGTGCATGCCCGCCGGCGCCGGCGCGGCCAGCGTCACTGTGGTGAGCTGCGCGGCATTGTCGGTATTCACGCCGGCTACCGGACGTCCGTCCAGGCGCACGTTGCGTAATTTCAGGTTGAGCGTGTTGAAGACGATCTTGCCGGACGGTGAGCGGAACTTGAGTGACACCGACTCCGTGCCCGTGAAGGTCCGTGTTGCGACGTCCGGCGTGATCGCGATGTCGTAGTCCACCGGCACGACATTCTTCGGCAGCCGGCCCGGGGCTTTGTCGAAGTTGAACGGCGCGCCGGCCGCCGCGCCGGCGGGCGCCAGGACGAGGAGGGTTGCGGCCAGTGCGAATCCTGCTGTCTTCGTGCTCACGTGCTCTCTCTCCTGGTCTGTGGGCAACGGCCGCCCCATCAGGGAAGCGGCGACTGTTATCGTTATGGTTGAGTTTAGCACGCGGCGGAGACGTCCGGCCGCAGTGCCTCGACCGCCACGACCGCCGTCAGGCTTGCGAAAACGCCGCCGATCCTGCGTTGAATCAAGTCCGGCGCGGGGTGTATTGGACCGCGGCTTATCGGGCCGTACATAATCGGGACTCGGCGCGGCGCTTCGACGCTAGGGAGGACGGCAAAGATGACCTCCGTGTTCGTGCAAGACGGTCCACGGCTCGAGAACACCTATACGAGCGATGAGCTGCTGCGGACCTATCTCGCCTGGAAGCTCGAGCCTGAGCTTTTCGGTTCGATGGAAGCGCAATGCGTGGGGCTCGGCGAGCTTGCGGCGGGCAGGCTGTTCGACCTGCAGCGCGCCGATCGCTGCGCCGAGCCGACGCTCACGCAGTGGGATGCCTGGGGAGAGCGGATCGATCGGATCGAGACCACTGCGCTGTGGCGGGAGGCCGAGCGCCTCGCCGTCCGTCTGGGCCTGACCGCGATTCCGTACGAGCGCAAGGAAGGTCCGTGGTCCCGTACGCGGCAGTTCGCGCTGGTTCATCTCTTTCATCCCGTCACCGACGTGTACTCCTGTCCGCTGGCGATGACCGACGGCGCGGTGAAGGCGCTCACCGACGCCAGGAACGAGCAACTCATCGCCCGCGCCGTTCCCCATCTCACCAGCCGCGATCCCGGGCAGTTCTGGACGAGCGGCCAATGGATGACCGAATCCACGGGCGGGTCCGATGTCGGTCTCTCCCGCACGACCGCGCGCCGGGACGCCGCCGGGGTGTGGCGCCTGTATGGCAAGAAGTGGTTCACGTCCGCCGCAACTTCACAGATGGCGCTCACTCTGGCGCGGCCTGAAGGCAACGGGCCTGGCGGCAGCGGCCTGGCGATGTTCTATCTGGAAACGCGCAACCCGGACGGCTCTCTGAACGGAATCCGCGTGGAGCGCCTCAAGGACAAGCTCGGCACCCGCAAGGTCCCGACGGCGGAACTGTCTCTCGAAGGCACGGCGGCGGAGTTGGTCCGCGGCAGCACAGATGGCACGCGGGCCATCGAGCCCATGCTCGGCATCACGCGGACGTGGAACAGCGTCTGCGCCGTCGCCTTCATGCGCCACGGGCTCGCCCTGGCGGAGGACTATGCGCGGCGCCGGGTCGCATTCGGGGCCGCGCTCGCCGATCAGCCTCTGCATCGCGAGACGCTCGCCGAGCTGCGGGCCGTGACCGCCGGCGCGTTCCTGCTGACGTTCTTTCTCGTGGAGCTGCTCGGGCGCGAGGAAGCCGGTCTGCTCGATGAGGACGAGGCGGTCCTGCTGCGCTTTCTCACCCCCATCGTCAAGCTGGCGACCGGCAGGCAGGCGGTGCGCGTGGTGAGCGAGACGCTCGAGGCGTTCGGCGGGGCCGGCTACATCGAGGACACGGGCATCCCGGTGCTGCTGCGAGACACGCAGGTGCTCCCCATCTGGGAAGGCACGACGAATGTCTTGTCTCTGGACGCGCTCCTCAGGGCCGATGCCGGGCGCGGCCTGGCGGCGCTCAAGAGGAGGATGCAGCGGGCAACCGGCGCCGCCGTCGGGGAGTTGAAAACATCGGCCGACGTTGCCCTGGCCGCCATCGAGCACGCGGTCAGGTGGCGTTCCACGATCCGTGACCGCGACACGTTGCAGGCGGGGGCGCGGTGCTTCGCAATGACGGTGGCGCGCGCGGCGGAGCTTGCCTTGCTCGTCGAGTACGGTCAGGCGATGCCGGACGGCACGGCCACTCTCGCTGCCCGGGACTGGTGCCGGCGCCTGCGGCGCGCCGGCATCGATTCCATCAACACCGAATAGCGCGCGTCTATTGACCCTTGCCGGCGCCGGGTTGGAGGGAGCCGTCGCCCTGCAGCCCGGCCACTTTCTCGGCGAGCACGCGCAGCGCGAGATCGATGGTCGGAAGGTGCGTCCGGAAGCTGAGCACGGCCAGGCGCAGGAAATAGCGGCCGCCGAGGCGGGTCGAGGACACGAACACGCGGCCGTCCCGGTGGATCGCCCGGACCAGCGCTTCGTTGAACACGTCCGGATCGCCCCGTTCGGGCACCCACCGGTACGTGCTCACCGTGAGCTCGGGCTCGGGACCGACCTCGAAGCCCAGAGAGCGCACCCGCTCGTGGAAATACCGGGTGAGCAACAGCTTCTCTTCCAGGCACGCCCGGAAGGGCGCCACGCCGTACAGCAGCAGGGGCAGCCACAGCCTCGGGCCGCGGAAGTGCTTGGAGAGCTCCGGCGAGAGGTCCGCCGGCGAGTCGGCGGCCGGCGAGCTCGCGACGGTGTCCTGCATGTAGTCCGCCTGGTAGCGATTGGCGCGGGCCAGCGCCGCGCCGTCCCGCACGAGCACGGCGCCGAGTCCGTAAGGAAGAAAGAGGCTCTTGTGCGGATCCATGACGAGCGAGTCGGACAGCTCGATGCCGCGCAGGCGCGCGCGTACCTCGGGGCAAAGCAGAAAGAAGCCGCCGTACGCCGCGTCGACGTGAAGCCACAGTCCCTCGGCGGAGGCGATCCCGGCGATCGGCTCGAGCGGATCGATGGCTCCGACGTCGGTGCTGCCGGCGGCGGCCAGCACCAGCCAGGGACGCAGCCCCGCCGCCCGATCGTCGGTAACCGCTTGCCGCAGCGCCGCGGGAACCATGCGATGGCAAGCGTCCGTGGCGATCCGCCGCCTCACGCACTCGCCCAGGCCCGCGATGCGCAGAGCCTTCTCGAGGGAGTGGTGTGTCTGGTCGGTGAGGTAGACGACGGCCTTTGGAATATCGGCGCAGCGCAGTTCGTGCGCCTCCCGGGCCGCGACCACGGCGGTCAGATTGGCGATGCTTCCGCCGGAGGCGAGGTAGCCCCGTGCTCCGGCCGGGTAGCCCGACAGGTCGGCCATCCACCGAAGCAACAGGCTCTCCATCTCGACCGCCCCGGGACCGGCGAAACGCACGCCGGCATACGCGTCGGTCACGGCGGCCAGGTAGTCGCCCAGTGCCGAGGCGTACAGGCCGCCGCCCGGTATGTAGGCCAGGTGTCCCGGCGAGGAGGCCCTGATACCGGTGTTTTCCACGCTCCGCCGGAACAGCCGAAGAATCTCATCCACAGCCCCCGGCCCCTCGGCGGGGCGGTGTTCGGCCAGCTCCGCAGCGGGAGCGGCGTCGCTCTGGAAAGCGGGTGCGGCCGCAAGAGTGTCGAGGAAATCCTCGGTGTGGGTCAGTACGGCCTCACGGAGGTCACGGCGTGCCGGCGCATCCGGCTCGAGGGAGGCTGCCGAGCGCTCCAGCTCGCGGATGCGGCCGATGAGATCGGTGCTGTCCATCCGGCTTCGCTCTCCTGGTGTTGAGAATCGGCACAGTATACGCGGCGCCCGCCCGAGGCGGCGCCCGCCCGGGGCGGCGCCCCCGAGGCCGCGCACGGGCGCGGCGGCGCAGGACGGGATCCGCGAGTGACGGAGGCATGCGTGTGTTGCGAGAATGACGGGTAGTCATCGATCCGATCTGTGTCCGAGGTCCGCTCAACAGCCCGAGGGTGATCCGAGCCATGCTCCTTCGATCCGCCGTTCCCGATGACGCGCTGCCCGTTGCGCGAGTGCACGTTCGATCGTGGCAGGCGGCGTATAAGGATCTGCTGCCGGCCGGGTATCTCGATGGTCTGCGCCCGGAGGACTGGGCCGGCCGCTACGACTTCGGCACGGATCCGGGCAAGCCGGCGACCATCGTCGCGGTCGAGGAGGGCGCGATCTTGGGGTTCGTCACTGTGGCGCCGGCGCGGAACGCCGGCGTCCGCGGCGAGATCCGGGGACTGTATGTCGATCCGGATTGGTGGGGACGAGATATCGGATGCGCCCTGATCGAGCACGGGCGCGCCCGCCTGCGCGACCTCGGATTTGACGAGGCCGTACTCTGGGTCCTGGAGGGCAACACACGCGCGCAGCGGTTCTACCGCCGTGACGGCTGGCTCGATGACGGCGTGCGGCGGACGAGGTCGGTGCGGGGAGTCACCGTCGATGAGATCCGCTATCGGCGGCCTCTGGCGGGCCCGTAGCGATCCGGCGGCCTTTCTCGTGGGGAGGCCACGCTGCGCACTTCCCATCATGCCAGACTTGCCTCAGAGCCGGATCGGTCCGTCATCGCATGCCGCCGGACTGGGTGGTGCGGCCGCGGCGGCTGTCGCGGACAGTATCAAGAGAAATGACGTGAGGGCGACGACGTTGTTCGTTGACATTCCCCTGCTCGACACGGCCGCCCGCCGGCTCAGCCTAAATCCTCCGGATCGAACACCCGGCGGATCTCGATGATGTCGTTGGCGGCCGCCGGGCAACGCTTCGCCCACTCGATCGCCTCCTCGCGGGAGTTGACCCGGATCATCCAGTAGCCGCCGATGACCTCCTTGGTCTCGGCGAACGGCCCGTCGGTCACCATGACTTTCCCGCCCGCGAATGACACCCTGGCACCGGCGGCCGGAGGAGTCAGTCCGTCTAGGGCCAGCAGGATGCCGGCCTTGCGCATTTTTTCGTTGAACTCTCCCATCTTCCGCACCGCTTCGGGGTCGGGCGCGAAATCGGGCGGCACGGGCTTGCGGTAGACCTCGGGGAGCATGAGCATCATGAAACGCATACTGAAATCTCCTCGTGCTCATGGCGGTACTGCGCGCCCATCGCGCCAAACCGCCCGAGCCATGACTCTGCAAGTTTGCCGAACGGAGCATGGTGAAATCGACAGGCGCGGAAGAATTTCCGCCCCGGCAGACCAGGGGGATCTCTGAGCTCAGCCGCCCGGCCCTGGGCCGGGCGGTCAAAGGCGGCAATTGGCGAGACCGCGGCGCGTGCAACCCTGAGCGGGCCGGAGGCATCAGGCGTGCGGTGAATGCTCGTCCGGGGTCCCGTTCTTGAATCCCTCGATGCGCCGATAAATGACGTACGAGTACGCGACGGGGATGGAGACGGCGACCAGGATGACGACCAGCTTCCAGGGTGCGCGGACTCCCAGAAGGCCGAGCACGAAGACGACGATTCCCGCCAGCACGAGGATCTTGCCGCCCAGACGGTGCGTTCTCAGCCAGACTTCGTCGCTTGCAAGAGTCCACGGTGTGCGGATACCGACGAAGAAATTCCTGGTGAGCTTCCCCATGAGGTTGCCGGCGATCACGAGGAACAGGCCCAGGCCCCGCGTGAACGGCTTGCCGCTTGTCAAGCGTGTCCGACGCCCTGGAGATGCAAAACCGGGGAATTGGGCCGTCCCGGGCTCTGCGAAGAGCTTCGGACCAAGGCGCGGCTTGACAGGCCGTACGGCTCTTGTTTATAAACCATCTGGTTGCACAACTACGAAGTTTAGTATGGACAGGCTCAGCCAGACATTGGGCGCACTTGCCGATCCCACACGAAGGGCAATCCTGGCCCGGCTGGCGCGGGGCAAGGCCTCGGTGAGCGAGCTCGCGCAACCGTTTCACATGAGCGCGCAGGCGGTGTCGAAACATGTCGCCGTGCTGCAGCGTGCGGGATTGGTGTCCCGCGAGCGTGACGCCCAGCGCCGGCTGAGCCGCCTCGAGATCGCGCCGCTCAGGGAAGTGGACAAATGGCTCGCCGCGTATCGCCGTCTGTGGAGTTCTCGGCTCGACAACGTCGCCGGCGTTCTGGACCGCATCAAGAAAGGGGACCTCAATGACCCTCGCGACTGAACCTGCGCCTTCGAGCGAACTGGAGCTTACGCGGACATTCGACGCGCCCAGGGATCTGGTCTTCAAGGTGTGGACGGATCCGCGCTTCGTCGCCCTGTGGTGGGGCCTGGAAGGGACCAGCGTTCCGCACTGCGAGATGGACGTGAGGCCGGGGGGCGCGTGGCGTGTCGACATGCGCGCGCCCAGCGGAACGATCTATCCGAACGGCGGCGTGTTCCTCGAAGTCATCGAAAACGAGCGGCTCGTCTACAGCGATGTGGCCGACCCGAAATCCCCCGCCTGGAAAGGCGCGCCGCCCGGCGACAGGCTCAATATCGTGACGTTCGAGGATGCGGGGAGCGGGACGCGCGTGACGCTGCGCGTGCAATTCAAAACCCCCGCGGACCATGAGTTTTTCGTCGGGACCGGCTATCCCGGCGGTCTCGCCCAGAGCCTGGATCGTCTCGCGCGGCTGTTGCTGCGGATTCGAGCGGCGGGCGGGCGGCGATCGCGGATGTCTCCAATAGAGCCGTAATGACGGATCCGCCTATGCAAGAGAAAGAGAAGGTGGGGGCCGGCGTGCCGCGCGTCGTACCGCGTGACGAGTGGATCAGGGAGCGTCAGACTCTTCTCGAGGAAGAGAAGAAGCTCACGAAGATGCGCGACAAGCTCGACGAAAAGCGCCGCGCGTTACCCTGGGTACAGGTCGAGAAAGAATATGTCTTCACCGGGCCGGAGGGTGAACTAACCCTTGCGGCCCTTTTCGGCACCCGAAGTCAGCTCTTCATCAAGCATTTCATGCTGGGGCCGGGCCAGGCGACGCAGTGCGTCGGGTGTTCCATCGAAGTCGATCACATCGAGGGAATCCTGCCGCACCTCGAGAATCATGACGTGGCTTACGTCGTTGTCGCCCGCGCGCCGATCGATGAAATAGAAGCCATGCGCAAACGCATGGGCTGGCGCTTCCGGTGGGTCTCGTCCTACGGCTCGGATTTCAACTACGACTTCAATGTGTCGTTCAGGCCGGAGGTCATGGCGGCGGGGCGGGCCTTTTACAATTTCCGCCACACGAATCCCGCTCTCGAGGATCTTTCGGGCAACAGCGTATTCTTCAAGGACGACGATGGCCGGATCTTCCACACCTACTCATGCTTCGGGCGGGGCGGAGAGGAATTTCTGGGCATTTACCGCTACTTCGACGTGACCCCCAGGGGCCGCAACGAGATGGGGCCGACTCATACGCTGGCCGACTGGGCGCGGCCGCGCAACATGTATGGTCGGGGCGGAAAAGTGGACGCGGCGGGCCGGTATCGTGCGCCCGCGTGCGCGTGTTCCGCGCACGCAGGGGACGAGCAGGGCGTTGCCGTTGCCGGTACGGCCAGGGTCGACGGCCACGACGTCTACTATGAATCGAAAGGCCGGCTCGAGTCCGGCGAGACGCCGATCCTGCTTCTTCACGGCGGCATGTGCTCCATCGCGACGAACTTCGGGACGATGTTGCCCCGGCTTGCGGAAATCCGCCCGGTGATCGCCGTCGAGCAGCAGGGGCATGGACATACCGCGGATCGCGATACGCCGATCTCGCTCGGCAGCATGCTGCGGGACACGCTGGGCGTTCTGGACCGCCTGCATGTCGAGCGAGTGCATGCGGTCGGCTATTCGGTAGGCGGAATGCTCGCGCTCGAACTGGCAATGCTCGCGCCACGGCGGGTCGCCAGCCTGACGGCGATTTCCGCTGGCGCCGGCAACAGAGGCATGCTGCCGGAACTCGTGCGCATGAACCGCGATCCCTCGCATTTTCCATCGCGAGAGCTGCAAGCGTTGCTGCCCGACCGGGAGGCGTTCGCCGCGATGCGCGCCGGCTTCGCCGTCAACCCGTCCGGCGTCGATCATTTCGACGTGGTCAAAGAGAAGATGACGGCGTTGATGGCGAGCGATTGGGGCTGGAGCGGGAACGAGCTGCGGAAACTGCGCGTTCCTGTTCTGATTCTGATCGCAGACCGCGATTTCGTTCTTCCGCAGCATGCCGTCGAAATGGCGTCGACGATTCCCTTCACCCGGCTCGCGATTCTGCCGGGAGCCACTCATATGAATATTCTCGAGCGAACGGATTGGATCGTCCCGATGATCGAGCAACACATCGGGGATGCGGCGCGTTGAGCGGCCTGGAGAATGCGTGCGCGCAGGCGATGCGGAAAGGTAATGGCCGTTCGGGGCGGCCGGAAGGTCCGTAGGGACCGAGACACGCCGAACGCTGTCAGGAACAGCGCGAAGACGTGTCAGGGCACGACTAATCCGTGAACCTGGCGCCCGCGCCTTCGGATCGGATCCGACTGGGCGCACCGGCGGTCTCTTGCCTGTCCTCCTCGTTCACCGCCTTCTTGAAGCCCCGCACCGCGTGGCCGAGGTCGTCACCGATGCTGCGCAGCTTCCTGCCGCCGAAGATGACCAGCACCACGACCAGGACGACCAGCAGGGTCTTGAAATCGAAATCCATGAGCTCCGAGGTCCTCTTGCGCGCAACACCGGCAAGTTGTCGCTGATGCCGATGAGCATAACCGCCGGCGGATTGCGAACGCCTTGACGGCCGTCAAGGCGAAATCGAACGGCCGCGGGGATTCGTCAAAAACTGTGATGGGCAATCGTCCTTCACACCGGACTTTGTCCGCGTTCGCCACGGCAGCCATCGGTTCCAGCTCGAGCGCGGGACGCGTGGGCCGCAATGATCCGTTTCGCGGCTGGCGATTTCCGTGGGTTCGGCAACTTCGAATCAATGACATATCTCTCGTGCGTCGGTGCGGTCCGGATCCGGCGCTACATCAGCCCGAAGCGCTCGCGCCTTGATGGCCGTCAAGTGGACCAGGGAATCCGCTGTGGAATAGTACGTATCGACGCACGTTGCGCAAATTCTTAACGTACCGAACAACATGAATACAACAGAGACTCCTGACACGATCCGTTGAGAGGCGAAGAGCATGACCAGCAAGACATTCGACCCATCCCGCAGAGGGTTCTTTCGGCGGGGCGCGGCGCTCGCCGGCGGCGCGGCCGCCACCGGTCTGCTGCTGAAGACAAAGGCCTACGCCCAGACCTCGAAGGCGTCGAAGGCGGTGGCGATGTACCAGGCCAAGCCGCACGGCGCCGACGACTGCGCCAAGTGTGTGCATTTCATTCCGGGCAAGACGCCGTCCGCCGACGGCACCTGTCATCTCGTGCGGGGCAGCATCAGTCCTCAGGGCTGGTGCGTGTTCTTCGCGGGCAAGGGCTGACCCCGGCGCCGGCTTGCGCGGGCAGTCCTTCCGATCATGCGTCGCAGGAGCCGATGTGCATGAAAAGTTCTCAATGGAGCGTCGCCGCGCGCTGAAGCTCGGTGGCGCGGCGCTCGCCGGTGGAGCGCTGGCCGCCGCGGGATGGTCGCTCTGGAACAGGGGACGAAACCTGTATCAGATCCGGCGTGAGCGGACGCTGATGAAGACCACCGTCTCCGTCAACGTGTTTACCCAGGATCCCGGCGAGGCCCGCCGGATCATCGAGGCGTCGTTCGACCGTATGACGGCGGTGGCCGCCAATCTGACGCGGTTCGATCCGCGCAGTCCCGTCGCGCGGCTGAACCGCGACGGAAAGCTGGCAAATCCTCCACCAGAGCTGCGCGCCGTGCTTGGTCACGCACTGGCGGTCTCCGCTGTCTCCGAGGGCGGGTTCGACGTGACGGTCGCACCCGTGCTGGATTATTACCTCGGTCTCGAGCGTCCGGTAGCCGTCACTCCCGAGTTGCAGGGAGCGGTCGCCCGGCGCGAAACGCATGTCGGCTATCGCTCGCTGGTCCTGGAGGAGGATGCCGTCCGGTTGACCCGCTCCGGCATGGGCGTGACCCTCGATGGCATCGCAAAAGGATATGTGGTGGACCAGGGCATCGCGGTGCTGCGCCAGGGCGGGATAGAGGATGCGCTGATCGATGCGGGTGGAGACCTGCGGGCGGTCTGCGGAGCCGGCAAGCGTCACTGGAACGTCGGCATCGTCGATCCGCAGAGCATCTCGCGCGTCGCGGCGGTGATCCGCACAGACAACGCGGCGGTGTCGACCTCGGGCAATTACGAGGTGTTCTTCAGCGCCGATCGGCGTCTGTTCCACATCATCAACCCGCACACCGGTTACTCGCCGCGGCGCTACTCCAGCGTGACGGTCGTGGCCCGCGAAGCGATCGAGTCCGATGCCATGGGCGTCGCCGGCTTCTTCATGGACCCGCCGCGCATGAAGGAGGTAATGGCCGCGAGGGGCGCGGAGTGGCTGGCTTTCGATTGGACGGGCGCGCGGCGCTGGCGCTCCAAGGGGCTGCCGCTGGTGATCGGCCGGGCGCAGGTCGTGTGAATGAGCGCCGTCACGCGCACCACGGGCGGGTCACAAGGGGAGGGCATCGGCTGGCGTATCGCCGCACTCATCGCGCTGTTGGCCTGGCTGATCGCCGGGGTGCCGGGCAGGGCGGACGCCGCCGGTGTCGAAGCGCAATTTCCCGTCGTCCACCAATACTTTCCGAAAGCGACCCGCTTTGGATCCATCCAGGGCACCCCGCCGGCCGCCAATGTCTACGAGGGCGGCAAGATCATCGGCTACGTGTTCGAGAGCAGGATGGTGGCGCCGGTTCCGGCCTACTCGGGCAGGCCGATCAATATCCTGATCGCGATCGACACCAGCGGCAGGATCGTCGGCACCAAGGTGCTCGAGCAGCACGAGCCGATCTTCCTGATCGGCATTCCCGTGCGGAAGCTCTATGACTTCGTGACCCGCTACATCGGCCATCGGGTGACCGACGACATCGTGGTCGGCAACATCGGCGGAGCGGGCAGCGTTCGCATAGACGCCATCAGCAGCGCGACCGTGACCTCCATGGCCGCCAATCAGACCATCATGGACGCGGCGATCAAGCTCGCCGTGTCGCGCCACGTCGTGTCGGCCGACGCGGTGACGGCGGTCGGTGGCGCCTCGCACGTGCGTATGCGGCTCTTCCACGAGGCCGACTGGAAGCAGTTGCGCGCCAACGGGGCGATCCGCCGCATACGCCTGACCCGCGACCAGGTGGTGGCCTCCTTCAAGGGCCAGCCGCCGCCGCTGTTTCAGGAGCCGACCAGCCCGCCGCCGCCGGGGCACGGCAAGGACACGTTCATCGACCTGTACTACGCGCTCATCACCCCGCCGACCGTCGGGCGCAACCTGCTCGGCAAGAGCGCCTATGCGCAACTGCTCGAGCGCATGCATCCCGGCGACCAGGCGATCGCGATCTTCGCCAACGGCATCTACTCGTTCAAAGGCGTCGGTTACGTGCGCGGCGGCCTGTTCGACCGCGTTCACGTGATGCAGGGTCGCGCCATGGTCCTGTTCCACGACTCGGACTACCTGCGCCTCACCAGCCCCAGGCTCGAAGGCATGCCGGCCTTCAACGAGATGGGTATTTTCATCATCCGCAAGACCTACGATTTCGATGCGGGCCGGCCGTGGAGGCTGCAACTGCTGGTGCGGCGGCAGGTCGGCCCGCTGCAGAGCGTCTACAGCACCTTCAGCGGCGGCTATCAGACGCCGGCCGAGTATGTGCAGGCGCCGCCGCGGCCGGCGCTGGCGGCCGATGCGCCGCTGTGGCTGCGCGTGTGGTATGGCGGCCGCTTCAAGATCGCGGTGCTGCTGGCGGGTCTGGCGGCTCTGGCGGGGGTGCTGATCTTCCAGGACTATCTGGTGCGCAAGCCCACCCTCCTGGAGCGCATCCGGGTGGGATATCTCCTCTATACGTTCGTGTTCATCGGCTGGTACGGGCTCGCGCAGCTCTCGGTGGTGAACATCTTCGCGTTCTTCCACGCGATGGTGGGTGGATTTCACTGGTCGACCTTCCTGATCGATCCGTTGATGTTCATTCTGTGGGTGTTCGTGGCGGTGTCGGTGCTCATGCTCGGCCGCGGAGTCTATTGCGGATGGCTGTGTCCCTTCGGCGCGCTGCAGGCGCTGATCGGCAAGGCCGCCAGGGCGCTGCACATCCCGCAAGTCGAGCTGCCCGCGGCGGTGCACGAGCGGCTGTGGGCGCTGAAGTACGTCATTCTGCTGGTGCTGTTCGGTCTGTCGCTGCAGTCGGTGAACCTCGCCGAGCGCTATGCGGAGGTGGAGCCGTTCAAGACCGCGATCGATCTGCACTTCGCGCGGGCCTGGTCGTTCGATCTGTACGCCGCGGCGCTGCTGCTGATCTCGGTCTTCAACAGCAAGTTCTACTGCAGATACGTCTGTCCGCTCGGCGCCGGGCTCGCCATCACCGGCCGCTATCGGCTCTTCGAGTGGCTGAAGCGCCGGCGCGAATGCGGCCACCCCTGCCAGATCTGCGCCAAGGAGTGCGAGGTCAAGGCGATCGATCCGCTGGGGCGGATCAACATCAACGAGTGCCATTACTGTCTCGACTGCCAGGTGACTTACTGGAACGACGCCAAGTGCCCGCCCCTCGTCGAGCGCCGCAAGCGTCGCGAACGGTTCGAGGCGATCCACGCTCGCTCGGCAGCGCCGGTTCCGTCGCGGACGGAAACGGTCGGGAGAAAACCATCGCCCGGGACGGCTGACTAACGAGGCATTCTGAAAATACTCGAGGAGACGACGACATGGCTCAGAAGCAAGATGACAAACGGGAGGCGCTCCCGACAGCGGCGGCCAGTCCGGCGCCGGCGAGCCCGGCGCTGGCCGAGCCGCCGCCCGAGGATCCGGGCAGACGCAAGTTTCTCGGCGCCACGGCGCTCGCCGGGGTCGCGGGAGCCGGTGGCGGCCTGCTCGGCGGCCTGGCGGCGTCCCGCAAGGCGCACGCCTCGCCGGCCATCAGCATGCCGGAAGACTACGTGGCGCCGGGAAAGCTGGACGAGTACTACGGCATCTGGAGCGGAGGGCACACGGGTGAGGTGCGTATCATCGGTCTGCCCTCGATGCGGGAGTTCACCCGCGTGCCGGTGTTCAACATGGACTACGTCACGGGATGGGGCATCACCAACGAGAGCAAGAGGGTGCTCGGCAGGCGCCACCCCCCGGGAGGGGATCTGCATCACCCCCACATGAGCATGGTCAACGGCCGCTATGACGGCCGATACGTCTACGTCAACGACAAAGCGAATACCCGCGTGGCCCGCATCCGGTGCGATGTGTTTCGCTGCGACAAGATGGTGAGCATCCCCAACGCCCAGGCCATACATGGTCTGCGGCCGCAGCGTGCGCCGCGCACCAAGTACGTGTTCTGCAATGCGGAGTTCCGGGTCCCGCACCCGAACGACGGGCGCTTCCTCGACGATCCCAAGCGGTACTTCACGGTCTTCACCGCGATCCACGCCGGCTCCATGGAGGTGGCGTGGCAGGTCATCGTCGACGGCAACCTGGACAATACCGAGTCCGACTACGAGGGCAAGTACGTGGTCTCGACGTGCTACAACGGCGAGGGCGCCGTGGACCTTGCCGGCATGATGCGCGATGAGCGTGACTGGGCCGTGGTCTTCAATATCCCGCGCATCGAGGAGGCGATCCGCGACGGACACTACACGCACATCGGCAGCTCGAAGGTGCCGGTGGTCGACGGACGCCACGGCTCGCACCTCACGCTGTACGTACCGGTGCCGAAGAACCCGCACGGCATCAACGCGACGCCGGACGGCAAGTACGTCACGGCGAGCGGCAAGCTTTCGCCGACCACCACGGTGATGAGCTGGGCCCTGATCGACGCTTGGTTCGCGGGCAGGCTCAAGAAGCCCCGCGACGTGGTGGTGGCGGAGCCGCAGCTCGGGCTCGGGCCGCTGCACACCGCCTACGACGGGCGCGGCAACGCCTATACCACGCTGTTCATAGACAGCCAGGTGGTCATGTGGAGCATCGAGGACGCGATCCGCCACTATCGCGGCGAGAAGGTCAACTACATCCGACAGAAGCTCGACGTGGCGTATCAACCCGGCCACAACCATACCTCCATGGGCGAGACGCGGGAGGCCGACGGCCGCTGGCTCGTCTCGCTCAACAAGTTCTCGAAGGATCGGTTCCTGCCGCACGGTCCGCTGCATGCGAACAACGATCAGCTGATCGACATCTCCCAGGAAGGGCACATGAAGCTGGTGGCGGATACTCCCGAGTACCAGGAGCCGCACGATTGCACCATCGTTCATCGCCGCGTGCTGTTCGACAAGGTCAAGCGGATCTGGGACCGCAACGATCCTTTTTACGCCGACGCGCTGGAGCGCGCCAAGCGCGACGGGATCGTGCTGGAGCGCGACAACAAGGTGATCCGCGAGGGCCGGCACGTACGGGTCTACATGACCTGTTCGGCGCCCAAGTACGGAATGGACCAGTTCGAGGTGAGGAAGGGAGACGAGGTGACCGTGACCGTGACCAGCCAGGACACCATCGAGAATCTCACCAACGGGTGGTGCCTGGCCAATTACGGCATCAACATGGAAGTCAGTCCGCAGGAGACGGCCTCGGTCACCTTCGTCGCCGACAAGCCGGGGGTTCACTGGTATTACTGCACGTTCTTCTGTCATGCGCTTCACCTGGAGATGCGTGGCAGGATGCTCGTGAAGGCGTAGGAGTCCGGGCGATGCCGGGACGGGCACCGCCGCGACACGCCGGGTCCACCGCGCAGGGTGGACCCGGAGGTGCGCGCGCACGGCGCATCGCCATGAGGCGATTGCGGCGGCTCGCGGTACTGGTGGCCGCAATCGCGGCCACACTCGCGGGCGCCGGAGCCGCGGCCCGTTCGCTGGTGCGGACCATCGCGGACGCCCCGGCGGGCGCCACCGTGGTGGTGAGCCCCGGAGTGCATCATGGCGGTCTTCTTCTCACCCGGCCGATCACGCTGATCGGCCGGCGGGGGGCGGTGATCGATGCCGGAGGCAGGGGTGATGTGATCCGGATCGCCTCCGCCGGTGTGACCGTCCGAGGACTGACGCTGCGCGCTTCGGGCACCTCGCTGACGGACGAGAACGCCGGCATCTTCGTGGAAAAGAAGGCGAGCGGCGCGCTGATAGAAGACAACGACCTGCGCGATATTCTGTTCGGCATCTACCTGGACGGAACCGCGGGGGCGAAAGTGATCGGCAATCGGATCCGCGAGATACCCGGGCGCCGGGTGCCGGACCGGGGCGACGGGATTCATTTGTGGGACGACACGCACGTGCTGGTGCAGGGCAACGACGTCGGCGGCACGCGCGACGGCATCTATATCTACGTCAGCCCGCACAATCGGATCGTGGGCAACGTCATTCACGATGTGCGCTACGGCGTGCACTACATGTACTCGAACCATGACCTGCTCGAGGACAATCGCAGCCACGACAATGCCGCGGGCTTCGCGCTCATGATGTCGGACCATCTGCGCGTCATCGGCAATGTGTCCGACGGCGATCAGGAGTACGGATTGCTGCTCAATTACGTCACGTACAGCGATCTGGCGGGCAATCACGTGCGCGAGGTGCGTGGCGAGACGGGGATCGGCGGCTATTCCATCCCGGGAGGCGCCGGCAAAGGCATATTCGTCTACAACTCGGAGCATGACCGCTTCCACGGCAATGTCATCCGGGACTGTCCCATCGGCATCCACGTGACCGCGGGGTCCGATGACGACCGGTTCTACGGCAACGCCTTCATCGACAACAGAGTGCAGGTCAAATACGTGCAGAACCTGACCGAGGAATGGTCGTGGAACGGAGTGGGCAATTACTGGAGCGATTACCTGGGCTGGGATTTCAAGGGCGACGGCATTGGCGATGTGCCGTATCGGCCGAACAGCGGCGTCGATGTGCTCCTCTGGAAGTATCCGCAGGCCTCGCTGCTGATGAGCAGCCCGGCGGTTCTCGTGCTGCGCATGGTGCAGCGCGCGTTTCCGGTGTTCGCTCCTCCGGGGATCGTCGACAGCCGTCCCCTGATGAAGCCGCCGGCGCGGAACGGAGGCGTTTGAGTGGGCGAGTCGATGTCCAACGTCGTCGAGGCGGTCAATCTGAGCAAACGCTATGGCACGGCATCGGCGCTCGATGCGGTGTCGACGGGCGTGCCTCGCGCGGAAGCGATCGGCCTGCTCGGTCACAACGGCGCCGGCAAAACGACCCTGATCAAGCTCGCGCTGGGGCTCATACGGCCCACGGCCGGAGAATTGAGAGTCTTCGGCATCAGGGTCGAAGGCGCCGATCCCCGGGTGCTGCACCGGCGTATAGGCTATCTGCCGGAGAACGTCTCGTTCTACGACAACCTGACCGGCCGCGAGGTCATCGCGTACCTCGCCCGGCTGAAGGGTGTCCGGGAGCGTGACGCGGTGGCGCTGCTGCGGCGGGTGGGTTTGGAAGGGGCGGCGGCCGGAAGGGTGAGAACCTATTCGAAGGGCATGCGTCAGCGGCTGGGCCTGGCGCAGGCGCTGCTCGGCTCCCCGGAGCTGCTTTTCCTGGACGAGCCCACCACCGGTCTCGACCCGGTCGCGACCCATGAGTTCTTCGGGCTGATGCGCGAGCTCAAGGCCAACGGTGCCACCATCGTGATCTCCTCGCACCTGCTGGCCGAGCTCGAGGCGCACATCGACCGGGCGGTGATCCTGAGGCATGGCCGCCTGGTGGCCGAAGGCACGCTGGCCGAGATGCAGAGCGCGGCGGGGCTTCCGGTCGGCATCCGGGCGCGCGTGTCCGGCAGGTTGAATGGCCTGCTGCACGAGCCGTGGGTCCGGGAGTTGCCGAGTCCGCCGCGGCTGACCGAGGCGGGATGTTTTTCGCTCGAGGTGCCCGCGGCGCGCAAGATGGAAGTCCTTCGGCGTCTGCTGAGCGTGCCGATGCTGAATGACGTGAGCCTGCGGGAGCCCACCCTGGCGCGGCTGTACGCGGTCCTCAGCGAGCGGAGCGTCGAAGGAGGGCGGGGCGATGCGTAACGTCCTGGCAGTGGCGCGCAAGGAATTCCGCGACGACTTCCGCAGCCGTTGGACACTCGCGGTGACCGTGATCTTCGCCGCGCTCGCGCTCGGGATCGCCTATTTCGGCGCGGTGGCCTCGGGCCGCGTGGGCTTCACGTCCTTCACTGCGACCGTGGCCAGCCTCACGACACTCGCCGCCTTCGTCATCCCGCTGATCGGCCTGTTGATCGCTCATGACACGCTGGTCGGGGAGCAGGAAGGAGGAACGCTGCTGCTGCTGCTGAGCTATCCGCTGTCGCGCGCGGAGCTCTCCGCCGGCAAGCTCCTCGGGCACGCTGCGGCGCTCGCGGCCGGGACCCTGGCCGGCTTCGGTGGAGCGTTCGTGCTGCTGCAGGTGCTGGCGCCGCAGGCGCGCGCCCCGGGATCGTGGGGCGCGATCGCCCTGTTTCTCTCGAGCGCCTGCCTGTTGGGTCTCGGGTTCATCGGACTCGGATGCCTGATCAGCGCGCTGACACGCGAGAAGGCGAGGGCGGCGGGACTCGCGCTGCTGGCCTGGTTCGTGTTCGTCGTGCTCTTCGATCTCATCCTGCTCGGGGTGCTGATCCTGAGCGGCGGCAACGCCTCCGAGCGGGCGGTGTTCCCGTATCTGCTGCTGCTCGATCCCATCGACGTGTTCCGCCTGATCAATCTGCTCGGCCTGAACGCGGGCGCGGGCAACTCCTTTTTCCTCGCCATGACGGCCGCGCATGACTATCCCCTGAGTCTGCTCTACGGGGTGCTGCTGGCGTGGACCGCTCTGCCTTTCGGACTTGCCTTATGGGTATTCAAAAGTCGCGAAGTCTGAAGTCTCGCATTCGCGGATTTTTTGGCGCCGCGCGGCGGCTGGCCGCTCCGGCGGCCGCGGTGCTGCTCGTCGCCTGCGGAAATCGCGCGGCGGTCAACCGGCCTCCCGTGGTAATCCGCTCCGGGGACGTCTGCGTGGTATGCGGAATGTATATCCAGGGCATGCCGGGCCCCCGGGGGGAGGCCTATGTCGAGGGTGACCGGGGGGTGATGAAGTTCGGCTCGACGCGCGATTTCTTCGCCTACGTCACCCGACCCGATATCTCGGCCCGGCTCGAGAGCGCATACGTCCAGGACAGCGCTCTTATAGACTGGAGACATCCCTCGGACGCGGCAAAGACCTTTCTCGACGCGCGCAAGGCCTATTACGTGGCGTGGCAGCCGCTGCCCGGTGGAATGGGGCCCACCTTCGCCTCGTTCGCGAGGCGCGCCGATGCCGAGGCGTTCATCCGGGCCTACGGCGGAGCGATTCTGCGATTTCGCCAGATCACTCCCGATCTGGTTTCGAGGCTCGGCGACCGCTGCCCCGGTGCGGGCTCGCCGTTTTTCAAGCTCGCCACTCAACATCATTGCCTGATCGTTGCCGATGCCCGCGACCGGTGAGCTCACCGGCGCAGGCCCGCTCCAGGTGCGAAAAGAGCCGTGTGGCGGGCCTTGACCCATATCAAGGCGCCGCGATGACCTCTACCTCAAGCTCGTTCTCGAGCTCGTTGTAAACGCACCGGACGGACTTGCTTGCCAGCTCCCGAAACCGGGGAAGCGCTGCGGGCATACAGTATCGGTATTTTTTTGGGGATATGAGTTGTCGGTGAAGGTCAAGCGGTTGCCCCAGCATGAATTGGAGCACATCATTAACCGCTCCTGGCGGTACCGAGGACACACCGAGACGGCGCCGCTCCATGGCGCCAAACGATCCTGCAGCGGAGCCCTGGGTTCGGATTGTCGTCGGATGAAAAAGCCGCGGCGGGCGGTTTCATCGGCCGTTTCGGATCCCGCCACGAAACGAATGACGATAGTCTCGATAAAACGTGTCTATGAGCCGCCATCGCCTCGTGACGGCGTGCGCGTTCTGGTGGACCGTCTGTGGCCGCGCGGGTTGAGCAAAAGCGACGCGGGCGTCGATCAATGGATGAGGGAGATCGCTCCGAGCACTAATCTGCGCCGCTGGTTCGGGCACGACCCCACCCGGTGGCGGGAGTTCCGGCGCCGCTACCGTGCCGAGCTCCGGGGAAAAGCCGGGCTGGTCGAGGAGCTTCGTGGGATCATGCGCAATCACCACCTCACGCTCGTGTACTCCGCGCGCGACGAGCGACACAACCAGGCCGTGGTGTTGAGAGAGGTGCTGCTTCTGGGTTGGTGAGACCGCGGCCGCCCATCCGCTTTCGCCTCGATCCACACGGAAACGCCGGAATCTTACTGAGGTCCGCGTGCCTCGTCGTTGATGCAGGCGTCGAGCGGTCAGTTGGCCGGAGGATGCCTACCGTGCGGCCTTGTGCGGCACCTTGGGAAAGGGTATGGCGAGGTCCAGCGCAAGAGCGCGGCCGGGGCGGATCAGATCCGCGACGGTATACCGGTCGAGTACAGCGAAGAAGGCATCGGTCGCATCACGCATCGCGCCGCGCAATACGCAGTGGCGCTCTATGCGGCAGTAGCCCGAAGACTCCAGGCAGCCCAGCACGCTGTGCTCCGGTTCCATGTCGCGCACCACGTCGCCGACTTTCAGCCGCGACGGCGGGCGCGCGAGTCTCAGTCCTCCGTTCTTGCCGCGCACGGTCTGGAGATGGCCGGCGCGTCCGAGGCGGTGTACGACCTTCATCAGGTGGCCGCGCGAGATCCCGAAATGGTCCGAGATCTCACTGATCGTCGACAACGTCCCGCCTCTCAGCGCAACGAAGATCAGAACGCGGAGCGCATAGTCTGTGTGTAGCGTGAGACGCACGGGAAGCCTCTGACATCTCTGCCATGACCGATCGCGGGTGATGATAATCCATATTACACGGCCGGACCCGCGACTTTCCCCTCGACGCCCCAGAGCACCCGGAAGATACCGACCATGCAACCATGCGTGCCCGCCTCGAACCTCGGTGCGGCGCGATTCGGTCCGCTGCTGTCTCATCGCCCTCTGGCCGACATCGTCGACTCGTACATGGCTACCGTGCGTTCCGGGGGCGAAGCAGCAGCGGCGCGTAGCGCACCACAAAGAGCCCGAAGGCGCCGACCCACAGTGCCGCGGAGGCGAGCAGCAGATCTCCCCGGGCGTAATGTGTCAGCGCTGCGGCGATCCGCGCCGCGGCGGCAAGGATGACCAACGCGTAGATCGCGTTCGTACCGCCGTCGGCCGCCAGCGAGCGATCGGTGTGCCCTCGACTCACCCGGGTCATGACCGCGAGTATCATGGTTCCGATCGTGCCGGCGGTGAGCGAGTGTATGGCCGCACCTAAGGGAAAGGAGGCATCGAGGTTGGCGACGCCGAGGGCCGCAACGCCCAGCACCAGCCAGCCGTAGCCGACGTGCAGGATCAGCAGCAGCGTCTCCGGCCGGGTCGCGATGCCCCGCCAGCGCAGCAGGCGCCACAGGTTGAGTGCGGCGGCCGCGAGCAGCGCGACGCCGGTCGGGTGAGCCGTCGGGAAGAAGACCCAGGCGAGCAGTGCCGCATGCAGCACGCCGAGCGAGCCTCGGTCGAGCAGCCCGGCGGGAGGAGGCACTCGCCGCTCGCCACGGTGGATCAGCCAATTTCGCGTGAATGCCGGTGTGAGTCGGCCGCCGAGAACGGAGATCAGGATCAGAATGGCGGCGAGGCCCAGCCGCCATCCGTAGCCCGTGAGACCTTCGATCCCGCCTTCCGCGCCGAGATCCATCGTCAACTGCGCGAGAGCCAGCACGACCACCGGTACGATCATCCGATAGTGGCGCCACTCACGGCAGGCGACAATCTCACGGGCCACGACCACGGTGAGCGCGAAGGGGAAGGCCATATCCGCCGCGATCGCGAGCCACGCGGGAAAGAAAGCACACACCGACTCGTCGACGCGGCCGACGAGCCAGAGACCCGCGAGCAGTCCAAGCAACGCGCCGGCCACCGGACGACGTCCGGTCCAGTTGGGGATCGCGGTGAGCATGAAGCCGGCCACGGAGGCCGGGACGAAGCCGAAGAGCATCTCGTGGATGTGCCAATCGAGCGGATCGAGACGGCTCGGAAGCGCGAAACCCCACGTGATCATCGCGATCCACAACGCCAGGGCGATCGCGGCCCACAGCGCCGCTCCGAGAAAAAAGGGACGGAAGCCGTACGAGAGCAGTGCGCTCGAGCGGCCCGTCCGGGAGCCGGAAGGGATGCTCAACCCGCCTCCTCCCGCGCCTGCCGCGCCAGCGCATCCTCGCCGAGAGGGCCGGGAGCCGCGGCGCGGTGCAGGAGGGGTCGCAGCTTGATCAGGAAATCCCAGGCCATCAGCAGGGCGCCCGCGGCGAACACGATATCCCCCGGCATGCGCATCCATTGCCAGAACGCCGTGGTGTCGTAGAAGGCCTGGCTGCGCGCGTAGGCGTACCCGTGCTCGTACACCGCGGCGAGCTGCGGCCAGCCGATCGGGAAGAAGTTGAACACGATCCACAGCACCATCCCGCCGTTGTAGAGCCAGAAGGCCCAGCGGCCGGCCTTCTCGCTGAAGCGGTGCCGCTCACCGGCGGCATACCGCAGGCAGAAATAAATGAGCCCGATGCCGAGCAGCCCGAAGGCGCCGAAGAGCGCGGTATGGGCGTGATTGAGGGTGAGGAACGTGCCGTGCTCGTAGTAATTGACGAGCGGGGCGTTCAGCGTACCGCCGCCGAAGACCCCGGCGCCCACGAAGTTCCAGAACGCCGCTCCCATTATGTAGAGGTAGGCGAGCCCATAGTGAAACTCGCCCGCCGCTTTGATGAGGCGATGCTGCTGGAGCGCCTCGATGACCAGCAGCAGCAGCGGCAGCACCTCGATGAAGGAGAACATCGAGCCGACCGCCACCCACAAACCGGGCTCTCCGACCCAGTACATGTGGTGTCCGGTGCCGAGCACGCCGCCGAGGAAGATCAGTATCAGCTCCAGGTACACGGCCCGTTCCGACAATTGCCGCGAGACGAGTCCGGTCGCCATGAGCAGGTAGGCGCTCACGGCGGCGGCGAAGAACTCGAAGGACTGCTCCACCCACAGGTGCACGACCCACCAGCGCCAGAAATCGCTGATGGTGAAGGATTTTTCGATGCCCGTGAGCGGAATCATGCCGAATACGTACAGCAGCGCGATATTGGCCGTGGACGCCCACAGCAGGTGCTCGAGGCGGATGCGTCCGGACCAGAACGCGCGCGTGGCGGCGCGGCCGGCGCTGCGGCTGGGCCACAGCGCCCGGAACATCAACGCGCTCCAGATCACCAGGCCCGCGAAGAAGCCGATCTGCCAGGCGCGTCCGAGCTGGATGTACGACAGGCCCTGCTGGCCGAACCAGAACCACCCCTTGTGCATGTAGCCCATGATGTCGAGATAATTGCCGGTCAGGGCGCCGACGACGATTGCGATCGTCACCCAGAAGAGGGCGTCCACCAGCCATGCCTGTCCCTTCGGTTCCGCGCCTCCGATGGTCGGCCCGAGAAACAGTCCCGCTCCGATCCACGAGAGGCCGATCCACACGATGGGCGATTGGATGTGCACGTCGCGGGCGAAGTTGAACGGTACGAAGCGGTCGATGGGAATCCCATAGAAGCTGGTTCGATCGGAGTAATAGTGAGCCAATACGGTACCGGCCAGGATCTGCAGCAGCAGCACGCCGGCGACGACCAGGAAGTACTTGCCGATACGCCGTTGGCTCGCGGTCAGCGGCCGGAATGCGAGCGCCGGCTCCATGACCGGGTGGTCGGGGCTGTGGATGTAGCGCTCGTACAGAAAGATCACCGCGCCGAAGGCGAAAAAGGTGAAAGCGAAACTGACCCACGTCCAGATGAACGTGCTCGTGGTCGGAGTGTTTCCGACGAGGGGCTCGTACGGCCAGTTCTGGGTCCACGAGGCGATGCCGCCCGGGCGGCGGGCGACCGTGGTGATGGAGGAATAGATCAGGAAATCGGCCGTCTTTGCGGCGGTCGCCGCATCGAGGCTATGAGCGCGCGTCCAGCCTTTGGCGTAGTCGGGTTTGAGCAGAGAGGCGGCGATCCGGGCGCGCAGCGCCGTGATGGCCTGCGACACCGCGGCGGGCAGCGGCACGACGGACCGGGTGAGATCGATGCCTTGCAGGTCACGTTGCATCGCGGCCTTGACGACGGCCCGCTCTCCCATCGAGAGCGCAGAAAAGGGTTTCCCGAAGCGCTCCCTGGCGATGCTCCCCTCGGTGAGCTTTGCCAGCTTGACGAGATTCGCGGCCGTATAGTCTTCGCCGAAATACGAGCCCATGCCGAACAGGCTCCCGTAGTCCATCAGGTCGGCCCGCTGGAAGCCGGCCTTGCCGGCCTCGATGTCCGTGGCCGTGAGTACCGCCGTGCCGTTGGGGGAGATGAATCGGGCGGGGGTCGGAGGTGACAGCTTGTAGGTGCGGGTGGTCGCCCACCCGAGAAGCGCGAACGTGACGATCGCGACGGCGAGCAATACCCACTTGAGGACGTTGCCGACCGAATCTTCGTGGACGCCTGATGGCGGGGTGACCTGGTTTGTCATCTGTACTCTCCTCCCAAGGACGCCATGGTCGTCGCGACATGCGTTTCAGGCGTCACCACATCGCAATGCGTTATCGAATCCGCCAAGGGCGGCCAACTGTGAATGCAAAGGCGGTCGAACCGGCGGGCCGCGACGCGTTCGTCGATGACCGCGACTTTGCGGGCAAATCCGGCGTCGCCGAGCCGACCGATCCCCGGCAGGCGAGTCTCAACGCTGCAGCAAGGGAAGTTTGTCGGGCACTCCGTCCCACTGCAGCGCATCGTCCGGTGCGGCGACTTTCGCGGCGAGTACCGGCCATTGCGCCGCAAGCTGCCTGTTGAGCTCGAGGAAGTGGGTCTGGCCGACCGGCAGCTCTTCCTCGGGGAATATCGCCTCCGCCGGGCACTCGTCCACGCACAGGGTGCAATCGATGCACTCATCGGGGTCGATGACCAGCATGTTCGCCCCGGCGTGGAAACAGTCCACCGGACAGACTTCGACGCAATCTGTGTATTTGCACCTGATGCAGTTTTCGGTGACAACATGGGTCACTGTGCTCTCCATGCCGCATATCGCGGCGCGAGGCTCAACGGTAGCGATTGCCGGCGGCGGCGCGCCTTGATGCACATCAAGCGGGGCGTGCCGTGGGGAGGTAATGGACGCACGAGCGGTGAGCGGAGGTCGGAACCCGGACGGTGCGCCTGCAGAGCCGCTCCGGCTTGCGCGCTACGGCGTAGTGGCGCCCGGCCGGCTCCGCGGGGCGGCTTGCGGGACCGGCGCCAGAAGATGGATTATACGTATATCTTTAAGATAGCTTTGGCGGTATCGTGACCTCGATGAGCAGTGGTGCTGATCCGACCGGGTACGAAGCAGTATGCAGGTAGACAGCGCTGTGGCGCGCGAGCTGCACCACCA
>OBLK01000026.1_pt1 | contig 80831 bp, 72 predicted proteins | sample 1518871 | NCBI WGS metagenome assembly OBLK01 (sample SAMEA2464837, study PRJEB22497) | soil metagenome | biome: Grassland; feature: Farmland; material: Clay | place: Australia | collected 2013-02-01 | depth 0.8 m
GGCTCGGGCATGGGAGCGACTGTGGCGGCGGAGACCGGCGCACCAGCAAGCGCTCAAGCGCGGGACTGTGTAGGACCGTGCGCGGCGACCGCGCGAATTTGCGCAGCCGGAAAGTGCGCCATCATCCGTGAAATGAGCCGGGGAACCGGATCGGAATGGCCTCCCACCAGGATCTGCTCGGGAAGGCTCCTCAGGAGTCCGGCCAGTCCTTTGGGCTTCAGTTCAATCTTCCTGATCCAGATGACATCACCATGCTCGGTATCGATCAGACGTCCTACGAGTGTCATCGAAATAAGATACTGGCCGCCGTGCTGCATTCGTCCGGTCTCGATGTTCTTCGCCTGAAGGACGAGGAGCCCATCGACGTTCAAGAGTTTCCGCATTGTGACCGCGGTGGCGCGGTCCATGAAGGCGCTCTGCTGCATGTGTTGCTCTCGAAGGACTTCCTGCAGGTCGGAGCGGCTCACAATGAGATAGCCCTTCCTAGAAAGGGCCTGCATTGCAAATTTCTCCGCCTCGGTCGACAGGAAACCGCGCTGCGGCACCGCTATGACGGCGAGCCGTGATGTCTGATGTGTGTCCGAGGGAAAGCGGGAAAAGGGTTGCACGGACTGCCGTTCCGGCTGAGTGCAGCCGGAAAGCGAGATTAACGCGGTGAACATCATCAGAATCGCGAGCGCAAGATATTTGCGGGTCATCGTTCAGTTCCTTGGCGGTTCGAAGTCATGTTTGATTACGTGTTGCAGAGCGTGATTCTTTGCGACACTATTTGGAAGCGCCTGATCGGAGAAATACACGGATTCTCCAGTCGCCCGGCTAAACTTCGGTGCGTCATTGGAATTCAGGCTTTGGATCCGTGCGGCTATCGACGCGCGGGCGACCTGCGCGCTGTCCTGAATATCGGCCGGAGCGGGCTGACGCGTTGCGTATAGGGAGTCGACGCGGAGCGTTACATGATGCACGGTGAGAAATTTCGGGTTGGTCGTTGAGTATCTGTTCTCGGTCGCGCTCGAATCATCTCAGGTTTCTATTCAATTCAAAAGGATAGAGGGTGGTGGGTAGTGGGGGTTCTGGTATGTAAGGGACTCCCCCTGCCCGGCACGGCATCAGCTGTGCCACGATCGAGACGGTGTATTTCATCGATCGAACCGGGAGGGGAAGTCATGCGAGAGCTTACGACCGTCGGGATTGACTTGGCAAAGAACGTGTTCGCCGTGCATGCCGTGGACCGCGACGGGCGGGTGGTACTGCGCAATCAGCTCGGTCAGCTTGCTGCACGATTTCCTCGGATTGGACCCACCCCCGGCGGCAGCCGCCTGAGATGCGGTTTGCCCGTACCGTTCGTGCCAAGAACACGAACGGGAGGGCGCGATGTCGCGGAGGAAGCTCACGGTGGACCGGTACAAAGAGATCGAGCGGCTGCTGGCCGCCGGGCGGGGCGTGCGGGAGATCACCCGCTCGCTGAGGTGCTCGCGGCGCCTGGTACGCCAGATCCGCGACGGGGTGCACGCCCCGCCCGATCAGCCCAGGAGCGCCGCGGAGCCGCTGTGGATGACCCAGGTCGACTGGGCGCAGATCATCCACGATCTGGGGCTCGGGCATCCGCTGAAGTTCCTCTGGGAGGAGAAGGCGCAGGCGCTCACCACGTACTCGAACTTCTGCAAGCAGTTTTACCGCAAGTTCCCGCAGTACCGGCAGGCGGCGGTGACCGCGCGGGAGTTCCAGCCCGGCGAGCGCGTCGAGGTCGATTACGCCGGCGACACGCTCGAGTGGGTGGAGCTTTCCACCGGCGAGATCCGCAAGGCCTACGTGTTTGTCGCCGGACTCGGGTTCAGCCAACTGCTGTTCGCGTTGGCCGCCGAGGACACCAAGAGCCTCAACTGGCTCGCCTGCCACCGACGCATGTTCGCCTTCTACGGCGGCGTGGCGCACGTGACGGTGCCGGACTGCCTCAAGCAGGGCGTGCTCAAGTGCCACCTGTACGACCCGGATCTCAACCCCGGGTACGCCGAGCTCGCCTCCCATTATGCCACGGCGGTGGTCCCGGCGCGTCCCGGGCACCCCAAGGACAAGGTGGTGGTCGAGGGCCTGGTGAGGATCCTGATGCGCTACGTGCGCTTCCGCCACCGTCGCGAGCGCTTCACGTCCCTGGGGCAGATCAACCGGGCACTCGGGGAGTGCACCGAACGGATCAACGCACGGCCGCACTCGCGCTTTGGCGTCTCGCGGCGCGAGCGATTTGAGACGATCGAGAAGGCGGCGCTGAAGGCGCTGCCGCAGCACGAGTTCGATGTCGGGGAGTCGAAGAACGCCAAGCTGCACCCGGACTGCTATGTGCAGATCGAGAGCGTCTACTACAGATGGCATGGTCGTCCCACTTTCTACCGCACGTATGCAACACTTCGGATTCTCTCCACTCGCGTTGCAGAGGTTCATCATGAGTCAATTTCACATTGCTCAGTTCATCGGCATGGATATCGCTAAGAACGTTTTCCAGATACATACGGTTAACCCGGAGACCGGCGAGATTGAACGACGCAAGTTGAGGCGCGACAAGGTAGTGGAGTTCTTCGCTAATCGGGCTCCCGCAGTGGTTGCGATGGAAGCTTGTGGCGGGGCCCACCATTGGGCCCGGAAGCTGTGCTCTCTCGGTCACCGCGTCAAATTACTTCCTGCGAAGCAGGTTCGCGCATTTGTTGTTCGGGACAAGACGGATGCGTTAGATGCCCAGGCAATCTACGTTGCCGCGCAGCAATCGCACATCTGTGAAGTTCCGATAAAATCCGAACAGCAGCAGGCGTGCCTGAGTCTTCATCGCCTTAGGGCGCAGCTCATGAAGATGAGAATCATGCAGACAAATTCACTCCGCGGACTATTGTACGAATTTGGAGTTGTTCTACCAAAGGGTCATAAGAAACTGCTCGCCTGTATTCAACCGGAACTCGCCAGAGCGCAGTTAGAGCGGAAGCTGCCTGACGAGTTCGTACTGAGTCTTCAGGAGCAGCTGCATCGGATCAGCGCATTGCAACAGGACATCGATTCAATCGACGCAAGACTTAAGGGGATGGCGTGTCAAAATCATCAGATGCATGCAGCCGTATCGATCCCTGGGGTCGGGTATCTGACCGCGACCGCCGTGCTTTCCACAGTGCCTGACCTCAGCACTTTCAGCAGTGCAAGGCAGTTTGCCGCCTGGCTTGGGCTGACGCCACGCCAAGTAGGAACTGGCGGAAGAACGCGTCAGTTGGGAATCTCCAAGCGAGGCGATTCGTACCTGAGGTATCTCCTGATCGGCGGTGCTCGGTCTGTGGCAATCCGGTCGGGTAGAACGAAGTGGATGGCGGGAATTTTCGGGCGACGACATTTCAACGTAGCCGTCGTCGCGCTCGCCAACAAGATTGCTCGAACGTTTTGGGCCGTGGTTGTCAAATCCACTCCGTTCAACAGAGAAATGTGGAATGTGGAACTTCCTGTGGCGATCTAGATTCGTCATGATCTGATGTAAACGTACAGCAGATATCCAGTACGCACACGTTTTACGGGGAGCTCGCGATAGCGCTGTGATGGGTCACGGGTCAAAACCGGGGCGGGTAATTCCTTCGGGACGCTGGGACTTCGAGTCCGTACTACAGATAGGGAATCCCGCGCCTCGCGTATGCCATCAGGGCCATCAGGTTCTACCCTGAATACACAGGCCGAATGTAAGACCGCAACCCCTATGTCCATTGCTCCGCTAAGACTTGCTCTTCTCGGGACGACCATGTAAGCGCCCCGCACATTCACCGCGGCAAGGTGTTGCGCGTGAAGCACACCGAGCACCACGTGGAGATTTTCCACGAACTTGAACGACTCGCCATCCACCCTCGCAGCCGCCACCGCGGTGGCCGGCGGATCAAAATCGACGTGCAGTTCCCGCCTGCCTCCCAGGCCTACTACGAGGCCACCCCACAGCAGCTGCTCTCCCAGGCCCGCTTCATCGGCCCGGTCGATCGGCGCTCGATGCTTTGCGCGTGGCCCGGCAGCGATGCTGGCGCTACGACTGGGTATTGGACCTCGACATCAAAAGCTTCTTCGATGAAATCGATTGGGAGCTCTTGCTGCGCGCGGTGCGCCGACACACCGACTGCAAATGGGTGCTGCTTTACATTGAGCGCTGGCTCAAGGCACCGGTGCAGCGGGCGGACGGAACTCTGGTGAGCCGTGAGAAAGGGACGGCGCAGGGGGCGGTTATCAGTCCAACCCTTGCTAATCTTTTTCTCCATTATGCGTTCGATCGGTGGATGCTGGTGAACTACCCCGACGTTCCGTTCGAACGCTATGCTGATGACGTCATCTGCCATTGTCGAAGTGAGGAGCAAGCGCGTTCACTGCGCGCGGCCCTGGAGGCTCGACTTGCTGCCTGCAATCTGCAGCTCCATCCCGAGAAGACTCGGATCGTCTATTGCAAGGACGCCAACCGGCGCGGCAACTACACGCGGCAGCAGTTCGACTTCCTCGGCTATACCTTTCGTCCTCGACAGTCGATGAACCGCAAGGGGGAGCTGTTCGTCAGCTTTGCCCCTGCGGTCAGCGACAAAGCGGCCAAATCGATGCGTCGACGGATGCGCCGATGGAAGCTGCATCATCGCACCGACTTGCCTCTGGATGAAATTGCGCGGTGGGTCCGACCGGTCTTGTCCGGTTGGACTCGGTACTACGGGTACTTTTGCCCGTCCGCCTTGCGCGGTGCGCTGCGGACACTGGATGCATTCCTGGTCCGGTGGGCGCAACGTAAGTACCGGCGTCTGCGCAATCGCTGCCTACGTGCGTGGGCGTGGCTCGCGCGCGTCCGGGCGCGCCAGCCTCGGCTGTTCGCCCATTGGGTCTTGGCCTGTTCGGCTGCACGATAGGAGCCGGATGAATCGAGAGGTTCAAGTCCGGTTCTGGGAGGGCGTGGGGCTGCGATGCCCCGCGCTACTCGACTACATGCACGCCTATAACACCGTCAGCGAGGCGCGCAGCAGCCTCGCTCGCTACATCGACTTCTTCAACACCCGACGCCCGCATACCGCACATGACCGGCGCACGCCCGATGCCGTGTACTTCGATGCCATGCCGGTCGCGGCGGCTGCCTAAACCGCAGAGCTCCCCTTATGCGGCCTCGAAACACTGTCCAGATTTGCGGGTCCACCTCTGATACCGCCTGGCGCCGGCGATGGTCGCAAAGATCGAGACGCATCGGCGGCCGTGCTTGCTATTTCACGCCGTTGTCGAAGATCCGCGAGGTCAGTCCGCGCCTGAGTCAGGTGATCTGGCCTGCAAGAACCTTTGCGACGAAACGCGCAGCTGCCTTTCCGACCTCTTGCGGCGAATCCTCCTGCAGGAAGTGCGAGCCTTGCACCGTGACCACCTGCTGGTTCGGCCAGCTGCGACAGAACTCCCGTTGCGCGCCGATCAGAAACCCTGATGGTTCGGCGTCAATGAACAGCTTCGGAATCATGCTCATGGAGAGAAATCTCGAATAGGATTCAACGATCTCGACCACGTCCGCCGGCTCACCGGCAATGGGCAGATCGCGTGTCCAGGTTAGCATTGGCATACGCGATGGGCCGGGATTACGGTAATGGCGCCGGTACACCTCCAGGACCTCGGGCGCGATGTTCCGCAGAGGCAGCAGGTATTCGATGAAGAGATTTTTTTCCAGGATCAGCTCCTCGCCTTTGGACGATCTTTGTGCCTGGAAGAAGGCGCGCGTCGTATCCGGCCACTCGTCCCAAGAGCGGAACGGCCGGACGATAGATTCCATATAGACAATGGCCTGGACTCGCTCCGGATGGCGCTGGGCCCATGAAAAGCCGAGGGCCGACCCCCAATCATGGACGACCAGAATGACGTTCCGGCGAAGCCCCAGGGCCTCGAACCAAGCATCAAGATACTTCTGGTGGTCGACAAGCCGATAGCGGCCGTCAGGCGCAGCTCCTGAATTGCCCATTCCCACGTAATCGGGCGCCAGGCAGCGGCCGAAAGGAAGCAGGTGCGGAATGATCTCTCGCCAGAGATAAGACGGCGTCGGGTTGCCGTGCAGGAACACGATGGGATCGCCCGCGCCGGCATCGACATAAGCCATCGTCGTGCCAAGCACGGGGAGGTATTTTCGGTAGGAGACCTCCTCGGTGGAAATGGGTGTCATAGAGCGCTCCAGCGGGAAGGAGGAAAACACCAGCTAATTCTATATGCAGGTGTCCACTTGAGTCAACCAGTAAAATGCGTATGCTAGTGTCGATGCGATTGTCACAGAAATATGCCGTACCGCCGGAACTCGCGCTGCTTTACGATTTCGTCAACAGCCTCGACCTGCGCCGGTACGTCGAAAAAGGCATTGCCCACACCGGTGGGGACGAGATAGAAACGCCGCGCATGCTGGATGCCTGGATGTGTGCGCGGGGTTTGTTGCGCCGGGGAGAACACGTCAATGCTGGCGATCACCGGGCCGCATTGGAACTGCGGAAAGCCTTGAGAGAGTTTCTCCTGATCCCGCCGGAGAATCGGCGGCAAGCCAAGGAAGCAGCGTGTCAACTGAGCGCGGTAAGCCGGAGATTTCCCGTAGTGCTGACGGTGTCTGATACCGGCGCAATCGAGCTTGTCCCAGCGCCTGGCTCGAATGATCTTGGCAGAGTGCTGGTGGAAATGAGCCAATTGGCGCAGAGGGACCAGCTCGCTCGACTGAAGACCTGTGCTTCGGACGAGTGTCGCTGGATATTCTTTGACCGCTCCAAGCCGGCCAACCGACATTGGTGCTCGTCTTCGATTTGCGGCAATCGGCAGAAGACCCGGGCCTATCGGGAGAGGCAACGCCAAGTGTCGTGAGTGCACATTACAATGGCAATTTACGGCTCAATCAGGTCGTTTGCTTGACCAAATCGCTGCAGGTGGAACGCGATTTTTTCGGTTCTGGTGCATTACGGGCGACACGTGGCATCCAGCGGATTTTCCCCGGAGCTGACCGTGACGCAACCTATGGAACGCGATCCGCTTTACCGTCGTCGCCGATTCCCGCGCGAAGTCATAGAGACCTGCGTTCGCTGGTACCCTACCTGCCGTCTCACCGGCGGCCGAAGGTGGCTGCCTCGGCGGCGAGGAGAATCTCCGCTCCCGGGTCCACGTCTTCCCCGTTGTGGAGCAGCTTGATGATCTCGTGGCTCAGGCGATTGCGCATCGCGAGGCGCTCATCGGCCCGGGTGATGTAGCGAATGACGGCGATCACGCCGCTGTCGGTGGCTCTTATGTTGACGGCGGGCTGGGCGGAAAAGGATCGGGTTCCGTACCGCGTGGCCACATTTTCCCATTCGTGCTCGGCTTCGCGCGTCTGGCTTTCCGTCGCATCGACCACGATCGCGCGGATCTTGTCGGCGATGAGGTAGGGCGTCTCCGTGCGGGGAATGGCGACCTGCAGCTCGTCCCAGAGCCATTGGCCGGACGTGCTGAAATTGAAATAGTAGCCGGACACGGCGTACATGTTCATGAACGCGACTTTCCGCCCCGTGACGTGGCCAGGCTCATTCCAGTTGCCCGTCTCCAGCAGCACGGTGCGAAATGGCGTCACCTCGATGACCTCGCCGCGCACGCCGGCGAAGGCGTTCTGGTTGATCTCCACGACATCTCCCACCCGGACACCGTGCCTCCCCATCAATACGAACCAGCCCAGGAAGGACAGGATGAAATCCTGCAGAGCGATGGCGAGTCCCGCGCCCGCGAGCCCCAGCACCGTCGAAAGGTTGTGGGGCTTGCCGAAGACGATCATCAGGATCACGGCCACCGCGACAACCTGTGCGCTGATCCGCAGCACCGCCTGAAGCGTCGCCTTCTGCCTGCGCTCCAGGGAGAAGCCGGTGAAAAGACGCTCGATGAGCCGGTTCAGGAAGAACGCCGAAGCCATCGCGAAAACGATCCAGAGACTGCTCGCGATGAGGCTGTGCAGGTCGGCGCGGGCGGCCGCGTCCTCGAGCGCGTCCCAGCGAACATACGCCGAACCCAATGCTTTCATGTCCCGGATCCGGTGGTCGAGGATCCGCAGCATGATGCGGTCGGAGGAGATGCGCTGAATCAGGACGGTCAGGGAGCTCGGCAGATTCGCCACTTGCTTCGGCGTGAGCTCATTGTTCCACCAGGCCTTTCCCTCGGCCTCCTCGGCGGCCATACGCTTCTCCAGCGAGCGCTGCCGACTCGTCAGATCGGCGACGTCGGCACCCGCGGCCAGCCGTGCGTTACGGACTCGAGATTGAGCGCGGCCGATGGCCTGCCAACGCGACCATCTCGCCAGCAGGCTGCCCGAAGCCGAGGCGAGCGCATAGGCGGGGAACTTGAACGCGCTGCGCTCATCCGACAGCGCCGCGTATTCCGCCTTGAGGCTCGCGAGCTGGCCCTGCGGGCTTCCCCCGGCCTGGTCGAGCGCGTCTTTGGCATCGTCGAGGGCCTCGTGCAAGAGTCCCAGCTCGGCCTGATGCACGTCCAGTTGCTGCTCGAGCGCGCTCCGCCGTCCTCCCTGGAGGCCGTGGGCCTGGGCCTTGAGCCGGCTCACCTCCGCCTGACGAGTCTTTATGGCGCTGGCAATGCTCCGGATCCGGCCTCGAAGGGCATGAATTCTGGGGGTCGCGGGCAGAGGCGCAATGGCCGCAAGCTGCAGCGCGTAAGCATATTGCAGGTCCAGCTCGCGACCGGCGGCGCTCAGGGCCGCCCCGGCCGCCCGACGTTCCCCGGGTGTGCCCGCCCGTGCCGCCAGTTGCAGCGCAGTACGCAGGTAGCGTGGGTCGAGGGAGAGGGATTCATCCGACGCCGGAGCGGAGCCTGCGTTTGCGGCAGCGGGGGAAAGCGGCCGTGAAGTCAGGTACATCCCGGCCACTCCCGCGGCGACGAGCGTCAGCAGGCCGATTGCAGTCAACCGTTGTCTTGCCTTCATGTCGCTCTTGCTGCGCTTTCCTTCGGGGCGGCTTCTGTCGTCACTCCACCGCTCCATCGCCCGCCCGGAGAGTCGTTCACGTCGGGTGCGATTCTGCCGGTCCCCGACCGGAGGGAACCGAGATTCTCGTTCCAATAATCGAAGCCGGGGCCGCCCGCGGCGGCTCATCGAGGGATCGCCCGACCGCCGCGTATTGTCATAATAAAGAGACGGGAGCCTTCCCATGCAACCCGCGGTCGGCTGGCCGTCCCGTCTCTTGTCAGCCGCCGGCAGATAGGAGCGAGCAGGTCAGCTTGCCGAGGGTCTTGACGGCCATCTCGAGCATCGCAATGTCGGGATCGTTCACATGAGCGATGATCGCAGCCTTTCCTCCAGGAGCCTCCTGGCCAGCTCTCGCCCCCGGGTCCGGCCGATTCGCAGTGCGTCAAAGACGGCGTCGAAGAATTTTCTCTTCGAACTAGCGAACCTGCATCCACGCTCCGAAATCCTTGAGTCATGGGTGAGAGTCTCGGCGGCTGCCCGCGCGCTTTCGGTTTCAAAGGGACTCTTTGACTCACAGCACGGTTGCCAGCCGGCAGCTCGCCTCGCGGAACCGCTTGTACAGCAGGGCCTGATTGATGTTAGTCATCACACTGCCGCTGTGACTTTGGCGGGGGGATCGAGCTTGGGCGCCGGATTCGCAAGCCCAAAATTCACACCAGAACCCGGTTGGTGGGGCCGCTGGTCCTTCAAGAAGCAGTGGTACAAGGCCCTGGCTTGAGCCCAACGTCCGCAGTTCTCGCCACCTGCGCAAAGATCCGGCAAAGCACCGGGCTCATGACCGCGCATGTTCACCGCGTTAACGATGCGTACGTCGACCCGTGCTACGCACTGGCGGCAGACTGTCGGTGAATCACGACTCATGCGTGGTCTCGATCTGGCTGTGGCTCGATGCGCGACTCGGCAGGCTGGAGTGCGCTTTACCTGATTTCGTGCGACAGCAGCGCTACGTTGACGGTGCGTGCCAGCTCGCTGGAAACGGCGATGTCGGACCACCTCGTGCAGCTGATCCGCGGGAGCAGCAACGTCGAGGTGCCGCTCGAGTCCGAAGTGCTCGCCGCGCAGGGCGGCGAGCGCATGACCGCGCCGGTGATACGGAGTAGGACGCTCGGCATCGAGACGCGCGCCCTGTCGCCGCTTTTAGACCTGATCGGCGCGGAATAAGACATCGCCTTGCCGAGCGGCATCGTTCAGCGCAAGGAGGCCGGCGGCAGCGCTGCATCGTCTCCCGATGGGGTTTCCAAATCGATCGTAGCGCAACCGGAGACAGCGCGGATCGGGCGGCATCCTCGCTGTCGAGACGAGCGGAAGCCTGTCACCAAAGGCATCGCTCAGGGCGGAGGTCGCCAGTATCTAATTCGGCGCGGAGTCAGATTCGCTTCCAATGGGCAGAGGCATATACTGCGAGTGCGCGCCTATGTTTCCACAACGTGCCATCCGGTCCATGGCGCCCACTCGGTAGGAGGACCTGCGATGAGTGAAACTGTACGTCCCGACCCCACCTTCCATCCTTCACCACGGCTGGCGATGGAGGCTCCAGATGAACATTACGCGTATGTGGCTCTTCTGCGGCCGGACAAAACCGGCCCGGATGCGATCGCCGTCGTGGACACGACTCCGGGCTCGGTCGGCTATGGGCGTGTCGTACACACAGTTGAATTGACTACGCCGGGAGACGAGCTGCATCACTTCGGGTGGAATGCCTGCAGCTCGATGCTTTGCCCGCTGACGGGACATCCCTTCACGGAGCGGCGCTATCTGATCGTTCCGGGAATGCGCTCCTCCCGGCTATACGTCATCGACACCAAACCGAAACCCACGCAAGCGTCGTTGGTTAAGGTGATCGAGCCGCAGGAGCTGATTCGCAGAACCGGCTACTCCCGACCGCACACGGTGCACTGCGGACCGGAGGGCGTGTACATCAGCACTCTCGGCGCCAAAGGCGTCGACGGGACCGATGGTGTGCCGGGAATCTTCCTGCTTGATTGTGATACTTTCGAGATTCTCGGGCGTTGGGAGATGGAGCGCGGCGACCAACGGCTGAGTTACGACTTCTGGTGGAACATTCCACACGATTACATGGTCTCGAGCGAGTGGGGGCTGCCGCCGCAGTTCGAGAACGGGTTGGTTGCCGAGGATCTGCTCGCGAACCGGTACGGCCACCGGCTGCACTTTTGGAATCTGCATTCGCGCCGCCTCATGCAGACGATCGACCTTGGCGCCAACCACCAGATGGTGCTGGAGATCAGACCGGCCCACGAGCCGACGAAGGACTACGGTTTCGTCGGAGTCGTCATTGACACGACGAACCTGGAGGGCTCGATCTGGACGTGGTGGCGGGAGAACGGCGCATTCAAGGCCAGGAAGACGGCAGTGGTCAGTCCCGAGCCCGCGGCTCCAGAGACATTGCCGCCGCTGCTCAAGCCGTTCAAAGCGGTGCCGCCGCTGATCAGTGACATCGACCTGTCTCTGGATGACCGGTACCTCTATGTCGCCTGCTGGGGCACGGGAGAATTGCGCCAGTACGACGTGTCCGATCCGATGCAGCCGAAGCTCTCCGGCTCGGTGAGAATCGGCGGGATTACGCGACACGCTGCGCACCCGGGCGGCGAGGCTTTCGGTGGCGGACCCCAGATGGTGGAGATCAGCCGCGACGGCGAGCGGATCTATTTTACCAACTCTCTGTACAGCACATGGGACGACCAGTTTTATCCGGAGGGGGTTCCCGGGCGACTGGTGATGGCAAGGCCGGCGGCCGGCGGGGGCATTGCGCTCGATCCGGAGTTCCGCGTGGAATTCACGAGCGGTTATCGCGCGCATCAGGTCCGGCTCGACGGTGGCGACTGTTCCACGGATTCGTTCTGCTTCCCATCGGCGTGACAGGCGCCGTGCAGATCCTGGCGGAGAGCTTGAGCCGGCAACCCTGGGCGTGGCTGACGATCGTGGCGCTCGGAATCTATCACGGGGTCAACCCGGGGATGGGCTGGCTGTTCGCGGTCTCGAACGGCATGCAGGCCCGTCGCTCGACCGCGGTGTTCGGCGCACTGCCCTCCATCGCACTCGGACATTTTCTGGCCATGGCGGTCGTCCTGCTGCCGCTCGTGATTATCGAGGCGTACCTCGAGCACATGACCATCATTGGCGCGGCGGCGGGGCTGCTCCTGGTGGCCTTCGGTCTATACAAGCTCGTCTTCAGGCGACATCCGCGCGTCCTCGCTCACGTCGGACCGACTCATCTGGTCGCGTGGTCCTTCCTGTCGGCCACCGCGCATGGTGCCGGGCTGATGCTGGTGCCCGTCGTTCTGGGCATGGGGGAGGGCGCCGGCGGCGCGGCGGCTCACCGACATGGAGCGCTCGCCGATATAGCCGGGGGCGGCATGGGTCTCACGTTTTTCGCCGCCGCGATACACACCCTGGCGATGGTGCTCACCGGGGGGGCGATCGCGTGGCTGGTGTATCGCTACCTAGGCGTCGGCGTTCTCCGGCGAGCATGGTTCAATCTCGATCTGCTCTGGGGCGTTCTGCTGGTCGTGGTCGGCACTCTGGCCTTCATCGTCGCGGCCAGGCAGTACGGTCGCGGCGTCTTATGAGCACCTGTTGAACTTGGCCGATATGTCGGGGTCAGCGTCTCCTCGAAGCCGTCGAGCAGCCTGTTCGGAATCCTGACCTGTCATGCGTTGAGAGATCACCGGGCGTATCGCTCCCCGAAGCGAGCCTTCTCGAGAACCGGCTGCAATGTCCGTTCCGCGCTTTCGACAGTGCGACCCTGGCGGCAGGAACCATTTCTCCCGGGAATTGACGTCTAGAGCGGCCTTGCCGCGTCCGTTCAGGTATCGAATAATGCTCGGTTCGCTGGCAGCGGATTTGCGCCGACGCGCTACGGTCCAGCCCCTGACTGTTTCCGGCTGGCGTTGCTCGGCCCATGCCGCTTTCGCCCGCGGCGATCAGGAAGCCTCTCAGTGGGCACTCACGCGCGCTGCTGATACTCCTCGACCGAAATGATTCGCTGCGCACTCCTGTCCCACAATATGTACTTCAGCGCGTCGAGGACCTCGTGCGCCCTCACGCGGGAGACCCGCGAAAACAGGTGCTCATATTCCTCGTGGCACGCGGCCAGACGGTAATTGGGAATGCTGGCGGACAGGTGGTGAATGTGGTGATAGCCGATATTGACGGTGCACCAGTTGAGCCAGCGCGGCAGCACCAGAAAGCTGGTGCCTTCGATCGCGCCGGTATCGTGGTCCCAGCGCTCCGTGTCGCTCGCATAGGCGTGCTTGAAATTGTGCTGCACCGTGAACAGCACGATGCCCGCGCCGCCCGCGATCGATACGCTGAGGATATAGATCGAGAAGAAACGGGCCGGTCCGCAGACGAAGCACATGGCCACCCAGACGCTCAACAGCACGAGATTGTTCCACAGCATGTGTCGATACTCTCTGGGCGACTTCCAGTAGCGCGTTTGATAAGCCGCGACATGCGTCCGCAGCGACACGTCGGGTCGCTGGAATTTGCGCCTGACGGTGTGGATCGCCAGGCCGACGGTGCCTTTAAGCCAGTTGAAGCGCGGATTGAAGATCAGATAGACAAAGCCCGCGAGCGGCGCGGCGAGCACGTTGCACTTGTACCGGTACATGCGCTGCTGCGCGCGGGTCAGCGCCGCGTATTCATCGACCGAAAGTGTCGAATACGGACCGCGGTATTTCTCCCAATTGCCGTTGTGGGCATGGTGATAATTGTGATGCTGCGACCAGACATACTGCGGCATTCCGGATATGACGCCCAGGAGAAACCCGAAAGACCGGTTGAGCCAGCGGCTGCGGAACAAGCTGCCATGACCGCACTCGTGCATCAGGCCAAAGACGCGCACCGTCAACAGGATGATGAGCATCAATGGGAGCGCGACCAGCCAGGGGGATACGTCGTCCATTCGGACGGCAGCCAACCACAGGAGTGCGAGCGGTACCAAAGTCGTGAAAATCTGTAGCATTCCCCTGCTGTCTTCCGACTCGCCGTATCGACCGATCATGGCGCATTTCTGGTGCTTCAGGCCTTCATAACATCTCACGGCAGAGCCCCCGCTCGTCTTGATATCGTGTTTTCAGAAAACCGCCGGAAGGAGGCCGGCGCGATCCGCCATGGCCCGTGCGAAGCGCGGACCGGTGGACCAAAGACTGGCCGGCCCACGAGCCACAACCCGCTGAAGTCGGTAATGTTCCGCTTCCCGGGCTGGCGGGCGGTAGACGGCGGAACCGGCGACCGGCGGTCGCAGCGGCATGGCGCACGCGCGCGGCCGGCGCATGGCTGTTACGGTGCAACCGAGTTGCGGCCGGATGGCTTGGGCTCGTGCGGTGTAACCGGGGTCCCTGGTGGAGTGGCGAATGCTCAGGGACACGGTGGGCCGTACGCTCTAATGACAGGCGGGTACGATGACCAACGGCATGCCCGTCACCTGCCCGCGAGCCGGCGGCGACCGCGGGGCGATAGTGAACAATCAGGCGTCACGGACCGACGAGGGCGGTTCCGACTTCTCCGGCGTGTCGCTGACGCCTTGCTCAGGCTCATTGGAGGTCGAGGGCGTGCGCGCGGTCCGGCGCTGCAGCTTCTGTTCCTGCTTCACCTTTCTGGCAAGTTCCTTCTGCCGCTTGGCCTGACGGTAGTTCGGTTTGATCAAAGGTCTTCCGTCTTTCAGGCGCCGCTGTCGCGGTCGGCGGTGATGTCATAAATGAGGCGCAGCTCGCAGGGCCGCTTCGTGCCCGGTTCGCTGACCCGGGCGCCGCCGCAGAGCACCGAGCCTTGCGCCGTCCGCGTCCTGTCGTTTACCGCCATGCGTACGGCGTGCTCGAGCTCGAACTCTCCATCGCAATCGGAATGCGGACACGGATAGGTGAAGAATGCGCGGGCAGGCCGATAGAGCACGTGTACCTGCGCGGCCGGGCTGATGGAGCTTCGATCTTCGAAACTCAGCTCGATGCGCACATGGTCCACCCCCGGAAGGGCCGTGCGAATCGGTTGGGCCGCGGCGCGTGCGCGCCGCAGATGGTCGGCCCGATCCTGGCTTCTGACTGGACGATTCGAGACCGCGGTCCCCGTCGCGTGTCTGCCGGACCGTAGACGTGGGCCAAGAATCATGAGTTGAGACAGCGCCCCGGCCGCGTGGGCGGCCGGGGCGGCCGGACTCAGTATCGGCGCGGGCCGCCGCGGTGCCCGCCGGCGGGGCGCTCTTGCGCCTCGTTCACCCTGAGTGCGCGCCCTTCGAAATCAGCGCCGTTCAGCGCCTGTATGGCGCGCGACGCGTCGGCATTCGACATCTCGACGAACCCGAAGCCACGAGGACGGCCGGTGTCGCGGTCCGAGATCAGCGATACCTTCTCAACCGTGCCGTGGTTGGCAAATAACGCGCGAACGGCCTCGTCGGTTGCTGTAAAGGGGAGGTTTCCAACGTATAATTTAGTCACTGCAGCTCTCACAAGAATGCAAAACGATGCGGCGGGTTCAGCCCGCCTCTTTGTGGTTCGTCGAGCTTTGCAGGAATGGAGTCAAGGCTGTCTGGCGCAAATTGCAAACCGAAGCCGTGGCGAACAAGCCGAAAAGTCACGAGCCAGTACCTGAGACTACAGGACATTGCGCGATGCTGCTCGACTTTCGTCTCCCACCCCGGAATATCGCCTCAATGGGCACGGATCCGCGGCAGCCGTGTTTGACCGGACCGGGTCCTCGTGCGGGATCCCTGCGGGAAGCAGTGGCGCACGGCGGTGTCCCCTCGCGGTAATCGCAATGGCGTCTCTTGGCCGGTTATTTTTAACGCCGGCTTTGAGGGGCTCAGCGATCTCGAAATGCCGGGATAGAGGCTGCGATCTCCACTTTCAATCAATGAAAACAATGCCTTATGTGCCCATGCGCCGCGCCGGGAATCTCAATGAGAGCATCGTGACGGTAGACAAAGTCTAAGAATCCGACGGGGCCACCGAGGGCGCGCAGCTTTCCGCCGCATCGTCATGGCGCCGCCGCCGGGATGCCGCCGGGTCGCGCAATCCGCATCCGCTTGCTCGAACCAGCGACGGCCCCGTTCCGCTTCAGGCGTATTCGTGCCTGCCGCTACATGGGCATGCATTCGCTCCGCGGCAAATTCACCCTGAGCCTGCTCCTCGCCAGCTTCAGCGCCATCGCATTGGTTGGCGTCATCGCTCAGCATCTGGTGCTCAGCCGCTTCAACCAGTTGGCGATGCGGCGGGCGTTCGGCGACTTTCGAGCGGATGTCCGTGGCTTTCTCACTGAATACGGCGGCTGGCGGCAGGGTCAAGCCGCGGAGGGGTTCACCCATTACGTCCTGCGCAGCCGCGGGCCGCCGGGTCCACCTGGTCCCCCGCCTGGGCGGTTCCGTGGCATGCCGCCCGGCCGGCCCGGGACCAGGTTGCGCCGGCTCAGGCGGCCGCCGTTTCGATTCATTCTGCTGGCGCCGGACGGCCTGGTCATCCTGGGCACCGCCGCACACCCGCGAGGCAGCACTCTGCCCACCAGTGTCCGGGCCCGGCAGATGCCGGTCACCATCGACGGTCGCGTGCGCGCCTATGCCGTGCCGATCGGCTCGCCCGTGCTTTCCAAATTGGATCGAACCTACCTGGCGGCGATCAACGAGGCTTTGCTCTACGCCCTCGGCAGCGCTTCGGTGGCGGCGCTGATGCTCGGCGTGTTCTTCGGCAGCCGCCTGAGCCGACCGCTGCGCGCCCTGACTTCGGCCGTTGCCGCCATGCACGCGGGCAATCTGCGCCAACGGGTCGATGTTCGCACCAGAGACGAGATCGGCACGCTGGCCCGCAATTTCAACGCCATGAGTCACAAGCTGGCGCAAGCCTATGAAGAATTGCAGACCTCCCACCGGACCATCGCCGATCAGGCGGCGCGATTGAAAGAGCTGAGCATCCGCGACGAACTGACCGGCATGTACAATCGCCGCCATTTCAACGAGCGTATGGAACAGGTGCTGGCGCAGGCCAGGCGCTACGGCCATCCGCTGAGCATCGCCATCGCCGACATCGACGACTTCAAGAAAATCAACGATGGCTTCTCCCATGCCGTCGGCGATCGTGTGTTGGCGGCGGTCGGGCGTCTGATCCAGGAGAACATCCGCGACGTCGACATTCCCGCGCGGTTCGGCGGCGAAGAGTTCGTCATAGCCTTCCCGGAGACCGCGGCGGAGCATGCCGCGGCGTTATGCGAGCGCCTGCGCCGACGGATCGAGCAATTCCATTGGTCGGAAATCGCCGACCATCTGACGGTCACCATCAGCATGGGACTGGACTCCACGTTTCATCCGGAAAACAGCGACCAGGTGCTGAGTGCCGCCGACAAAAAACTCTATGCCGCCAAGAATGGCGGCAAGAACCGTCTGGTCGCGTAACGCGCCCGTAGTGTGCCGGACCCGCCGGGAGAGAAGTCCGAGACGATGCGCGGCTCTGCAGTCGCAACCGCCGCCGGGGCGGCGGCTTCTCGAGAGAGCCCATCAGAAATACATCCGCAACTCCGGTGTCAGCCGGCGTCGCGGGATCCGCTCCAACGCCTGCCGGTGGTCCGGGCAATTCGCCTTCCGCCGCGTCCGGCGCACAGAATTGCGCGCTGTAGACGTACCCGTTGCCGGAGCGATCGGTGAGAGGAATGCTCCGTGCCCAGCCGTGCTTCATGGCCATGCAAACGGTCTGGCTCGGGACGGACTCGCCCATCGGAGAAGGCGGCGCCACGGCCGCATCATTGAGCAGGTTGTCCGCAAAGCTGACGAAGGGAACCTTCAAGGTCTTCTCGATCAGCGAGTCCGCGAATCCGGTGCGGTCCACAAACAGATCCGCGGCAATCGTCTCGCCCTCGCGAGTGCTCACGGACCTGATCGTGCCGTCGGCGCTCAACGCGACATCGGTCACGTGGCCGCGTTTTTGGCGAACTCCACGTTCGAGCGCCTTCTTGTGCGGGAATTGTCCGAGCAGTCTGGCGTCGAAGTGATGCCCATGCCAGACGTCGAACGGGAAGTTATCGCGCGCCTTGGGCGCGCCGTTTCAGCTTTTCGAATCGCGCGAGCGCGCGCTTGCGCGCCGCGTCGTGCTCGACGATGGGTCGTGGATAGGTCTCACCGAGCCTGACGCCGGCTGCGGCCAGAACCGGCGGTGCGGCGGTCCAGGGCGCATGGATGGCCGGCGCGGGCAGGGCGCGCAGCGCCGGCACCCATTTGCGCAGATACGCCCCTTCGGGATCGAAGCGCAGACTCTGGGCAACGGGGTTGAAGATGCGGAAGTACGGCGCGGCATCGACCCCGCAGCCGCTCACCCACTGCCAGTTGAGCGCGTTGCTGGCCCGGTCGGCGTCGACCAGCGTGTCCCAGAACCAGGCTTCGCCGTGTTGCCAGGGCACGAGCAGGTCCTTCACCAGGAACGAGCCGGCGATCATGCGCACGCGGTTGTGCATCCAGCCGGTGCGCCACAACTCGTGCATTCCGGCATCGACGATCGGGTATCCGGTGCGTCCCTGTTGCCAGGCCTGGAGTGCGGCGGCATCGTCGCGCCACTGGAACGCGGCGAACTCCCGGCGCAGCGCCTTTTCGGTCAGGCTCGGAAAATGATGCAGACTATGCTGTGCGAATTCGCGCCAGCCGAGCTCGCGCAGAAAGCCGTTGCCGGTGAGCTCGCCGCGAGGATTCGCCCGATCGCGCAGCACCGCGTGCCAGAGCTGCCTGGCGCTGAGCTCGCCGAAGCGCAGGTGCGGCGAGAGACGCGACGTGCCCTCGAGCGAGGGGATGTCGCGTGCACTGCGATAGTCGGCGAGCCTCTTACTCAGGAACGCGCGCAGACGCACCGCGGCGCCCCGCTCGCCGGGAGTCCACACCGAAGCGAACTGCGCGTCCCAGCCAGTGCGCGGCAACAGCTTCCAGTCCTGGAGAGGCTCGCTTACGAGCGGTTTGGCGTACCCCGCGATCGCGCGCGGCGCGGACAGCGGCTCGGCGATTTTCAGGGTGCTCAGGCGGTTCCAGAACGCCGTAAAGATGCGAAACGGACCGCCGCTGCCGGTGAGGACCGCCGCCGGCTCGGCGAGGAGCAGGCCGGGGAAACTTTCGAGGTCGACCCGCGCGCGGCGCAGCGACGAGCGCACAGCGGCGTCCGCGGCATCGACAGCGGGGTCGTAGGAGCGATTGCAGAGGACGCGCGATGCGCCCGTCGTCTCGATCAGCTCTCGCAGAACGCCGGCGGCCGCGCCTCGCCGCAGAATGAGCCGCGGCGCAGGCCGCGAGCCGGTCGCGGGCCGGCCCAGCGACGCCGCCAGGGCGAGCAGGCTGTGGTGCAGCCACCAGCGGGCCGCGCCGCCGGGCGGGCGCGCCGCGCCCGGGTGCTCATCGAAGATGTAGACCGGAATGACAGGCTGTCGTGATGCGGCGGCCGCCGCCAGGGCGGGATTGTCGCGCAGGCGCAGGTCATTGCGGAACCAGACGATGACGGGACGCTGCGGGCCGGACACGACGCTGGTCTTGGGCATGGAAAGAACCTCGGTGACCGCGGCGTATCCGGCACTGATCCGGATGCGCTCGTGAACAGGGCGCAATGGTACCCGCGATGTCGGGCGGACGGGTGGCGGCGCATGCGGGCAATGAGCGGTGGCCGGATCCGTGTCTCAGGCGCCGGGTCCCGCGGCCGGCGCCGGCTCGGCCCGGGCAACCGGCTCTGCGCGGGCGGGCTCGGCCATCAGCCTGTTGAGCCACGGTACGAGCAGCGTCGCGACGACCGCGGCGGCCAGAGCGCCGACGCCCAGCCATGTAAACAGCCGCGTGTAGATCGGCAGCGTCTCGACCGCCGACGTCACTCCGGCCGGGACGCTCGCGAGGCCCGCGATGGCGCCGCCGGCATAGAGGCTCAAGCCCATGCCGAGAAACCAGCCGCCCATGATGATGCCCCGCGATCGCTCCGGCACCAGTTGGGAGACCATCGAGAAACCGAGCGCGCTGATCAGAAGCTCCCCGAGCGACTGCGCGGCGTAGCCGGCCACCAGCCACCACGGTGAGGTCACGCCGCCGTGCGCCGTGGTGCGGCCCGCCGCGTAGAGAAAGAATGCCGCGGCGAGAAGGTACAAGCCGGCCGTGTATTTGGTTGCGATGGAAAAGTCCCCGCGCCTGGTCCCGGCCATCCGCCCGTACAGCCACGCCAGCGGCATCGCCATCACCATGAGCCAGAACTGGTTCAGGTCCTGAAACTGCGCCGGTGCGACGTGCAGACCGAGCAACGTGTGCTTGACGTTGCGCAGGGCAAACAGGGTGAGTGAGGTGTAGATCTGCTGGTTGTAGACGGCCCAGATGGCCGAGATGAGCGTGAACACGATGCAGGCGATCACCCGCCCGCGGCGGCCGGGCTCGCCCGTCGCCAGCAGGCGGGCGAACACGAAGATCATGAGCGCCGCGAACAGGCCCATGACCGCCAGAGCCGCCGTCCGGTGACGGATGATCTGCGACAGCAGCGCGGCGATCAGCAGGGAGACGGCGATCACGCCGGCAAGCGTGCGCGCCTTCAGCGGCTCGAAGTCCGGCCTGGCGCCGTAGGGGCGCAGGTAGTCGCGGAACGCCCCGTAGTTCAGCAGGCCCAGCGTCAGACCGATGGCGCTGACGCCGAAAGCCAGATGCCAACTGTCGAAGCGCAGCGGTCCCATCGTGACATACCAGCCGTGATGATCCTTGATCCACGGCAACAGAAGAATCGACACGAATGCGCCGATCTGGAGCGATATGTAGTAGATCGTGAACAGGATGTCGAGCTTGGAATGCTCGCCCTCGTGCAGCCGGGATACCAGATTGTTGGGGTTGACCTTGAACAGGCCGTTGCCGAGCGCGATCAGGCCCAGGGCCGGAAACAGCGCCGCGTTCTCCGGCAGCGACAGCAGCATGTAGCCGAGCCCCAGCGTCGTGGCGCCGAGCACCAGCGTGCGCCGCAGACCGAGCACGCGGTCGCCGATGTAGCCGCCGAGCATCGGCGTCGAGTAGACCAGCGCCGAGAAGGCGCCCCAGAGGATGTCGGCCCGCTCATCGCCGAAATGACGCTGCTGTACTAGGTAGAGCACCATCAACGACGCCATGCCGTAGTATCCGAACCGCTCCCAGATTTCAACGAAGAACAGCACCAGAAACGCCTTGTTCGGATGGCGCTCGGTCGCGGCGCGATCGGCTATCATTGCGGTCCCCGGCAAGATGAGGCTCCGAAGCTTAATTGCGGCGGCCGGCCGTTTCCACAGGCGAGGGCGGGAGCATGAGGATCGCTGACATGAACTGGGAGCAGGTCGAGGCGTACGTGGCGCGCGACGACCGGGCGGTGCTGCCGATCGGCAGCACCGAGCAGCACGCCGGCCTCAGCCTGTGCGTCGATCACATCCTCTCCGAGCGGGTGTCGGTCGAGGCCGCCGAGCCGCTCGGTGTGCCGGTCTATCCCGGTCTGCCCTATGGCATGACGCCGCGCTTCATGGCCTACCCCGGCACCGTCAGCCTGGCGGCGGACACCTACGGCCGGCTGATCCGGGACATTCTCGACAGCCTGAGCGCGCACGGATTCAAACGCATCGTCATCGTCAACGGCCACGGCGGCAATACCTCCGTGCAGCCGGCGATAGACGACTGGCGGGCCGGCAAAGCCGGTGTGGCGGTGAAGTTTCACAACTGGTGGAATGCCCCGCAGACCTGGGAGGCGGTGCAGGCGGTCGACCCGGTGGCCTCGCATGCCTCATGGATGGAGAATTTCCCGTGGACGCGCCTGGCCGGTGTCGAGTACCCGGAGCATCGCAAGCCGATGCTGGACACCGCGCGTCTGCGCGGCATGGAGCCGGCGGCCGTGCGCGAATACCTGGGGGACGGCAACTTCGGCGGCCGGTATCGTCAGTCTGACGAGGCGATGCGCGCGATCTGGCGGGTGGCGGTGCTGGAGACGCGCGCGATCATCGATGGCGGCTGGTAGGTTGCGGTGCGCGGCCCGATGCGCGGGCGGCCGCGGCCGGGCCGCGCCAATCGGTCAGGGCTCCTGACCGCGCAGGCCGCCGGCGGCGACCGACGGCCGAGAGGACCCGGGGACGGACCTGCGCAGGGCGCGCACCAGCCGGTAGCCGAGCAGCAGCGCCAGCACGCCGGCGTAGATCAGCGGCTCGCGCACGTCGATTTTCACCTGCCAGTAGTAGTGCCAGACGCCGAGGACGGCGATCACGTACACCAGCCGATGAAGCTTGATCCACCGCCGGCCGAGCCTGCGCATCATGCCCCGGGTGGAGGTCACCGCCAGCGGGATCAACAGCATCAGCGCGGTGAACCCGATCGTGATGTAGGGACGCTTCGCGATGTCGGCGCCAACCATGCGCCAGTCGAAGTCGAGGTCCAGCACCAGATACACCGTGAAATGCAGCGCCGCGTAGAAGAAGGCGAACAGCCCCAGCATCCGGCGCAGGCGCGGCAGGTGAGGGAGTCCGGCGAGCCGGCGCACGGGCGTCACCATCAGAGTCAGCATGATGAAGTTGAGCGCCGTCTGGCCGCACTCGAGCTCCAGGAACTTCACCGGGTCGACCGCGGGAATGAGGCCGAACCAGCCGAGCACGTGGCCGGCGATCCAGCCGACCGGCACGAGGCTCGCGAGGAACACGGCCGGCTTGTAGACGAAGCGGTAGCGGCGCTCGACGTCGAGGCCGAGAAAGGGCTTGGGGAGCGTTGGCGGGGCCGAGGTCATGACGAGGGCCGCCGGCCTCAAAAGTACCGGTGGAGATTCATGCCCTTGTAGAGGTAGGCGACCTCTTTTGCATAGCCGTTGAACATGAGCGTGGGCTGACGCTCATGGAAGAACGGGTTGCCGATGCGCCGCTCGGTCGCCTGGCTCCAGCGCGGGTGGGGCACGTTCGGGTTCACGTTGGCGTAGAAGCCGTATTCGTCGGGTGCCGCCTGGCTCCACGTGGTCTCGGGCTGCTTCTCGGTGAAGGTGATGCGCACGATGGCCTTGATGCTCTTGAAGCCGTATTTCCAGGGCACGATCAAGCGCAGCGGCGCCCCGTTCTGGTTCGGCAGCACGCGTCCGTACAGGCCCACGACCATCATGGTGAGCGGATTCATCGCCTCGTCGATGCGCAGTCCTTCCTGATAGGGCCACTTGAGTATGTCGGCGCCCTGTCCGGGCATCTGGCTCGGTCTATAGAGCGTCTGGAACGCGACGTACTTCGCGCGGGAGGTCGGCTTGAAGCGTTTGAGCATGTCCGCCAGCGGAAAGCCCACCCAGGGGATCACCATCGACCAGGCTTCCACGCAGCGGAAGCGGTAGATCCGCTCCTGGAGCGCATAGGGATCGAGGAACTGCTCGAGCGGGAAGCTGCCGGTGCGCTCGGCTTCGCCGCCGACGGCCACGTTCCACGGGCGGGTCTGCAGCCGGCCGGCATTCTCGGCCGGATCCGATTTGCCGACGCCGAACTCGTAATAGTTGTTGTAGTTGGTGATCTGCTCCCAGGTGTTGGGCTTCTCGTTCTGGCCCGGGACGTGCACCAGCGCGCCGACGGACTCGGCGGCGTTGCGCGTGTAGGCGAGCGGCGCGCCGGCCCGGGCGGGCACCACCGCGGCGGCGGCCCGGCCGAGCGTCGCCCCGGCCGCGGTGGCCAGGGTCCCGGCCAGGAAGGCGCGGCGGTTGAAATACACCTCCGGCGGGGTGATCTCGGAAGGGGCGATGCGGGGGATGCGTGCTGCCATGACCGTATGACCTTTGATTGGCGTCGATGCCGTGGGTTCCGTGCGGAAAGTAACGAGACGGGCGTCCGGTGCCGGGCTTTCACCAGCGCGCGAAGCGCGGCAGGATCAGCCGCGCCAGCGCCATGACGAATCCGCAGCCGACGCTGTACCAGACCGCGATGTACAGCGGGTCGTTGAACGGGCAGGCGAACACGAACACGAAGGCGCCCCACGCCGCGGCCGCGAGCCCGATCAACAGCGGGGTGCGCCGCATGTCCGTCGGCGCGCCGCGGCGTCCGAGCAGGGCGAGGCCGATCAACGGCGGAACGGACAGCAGGACGATCTTGTATGCGCATTGCACGCCGCTCGTCCAGTCCAGGCGGCGGGCGATGCCCGCCAGCCCGCCGGGCGTGCCGTCCATGAGCGCGCCGGAGGCCAGGCAGATCGCAACGACCAGCGCGAGCCAGCGAAGCGCGCCTTTCGCCGAGTATGCGGGATCGAAGGAACGGATCGCGAGCACACCGCTCACCAGCGCTATGAGACCGAGGCTCGCCAGGCGCCACCACAGGGTGGGCTGCGTCATCATCCTGTGCATGCTCAGGTGCGCGATACCCACGGCGAACAGGAGAGCCAGCTCGAGCACGGAGACAGCCGCCATGATCGACATGTCCACCCAGGAGCGCCGGCGGCGCACGGGCTTCAAGTCCTCGGTCAATCGGTCGATCAGGGAGTCATAATTCATGGTTTTCCTCCTGCGCGAGCTCGCCGAGCTGCCTGAGTCCCCTGTGGATGTTGACCTTTACGAGCGAGATCGTCTGTCCCAGCTTGTCCGAGGCCTCCTTGATGGTGAGTCCTTCGAGTTTGACCAGGCGGATGGCATTGGCCTGGGCGGGCTTGAGCCGGCCGAGGAGCGCCTCGAGCGAGCGGGCGCTCTGCACGGCCTCGCCGCAGTCCCCCACGGCGAGCTCATCCGAGAGCTCTTCCGTGGGAGCCGCTTTCATGGCGCGCAGGCGGTCGATCCACTTGTAGCGCGCGATCGCCGCGAGCCACGGCCCGAACGGCTTCGATGGGTCGAAGGTATGCCGCTTCGCGTGCAGCGTGAGCAGCGCCTCCTGGGCGGCGTCGTCGACCATGCCCGAGGGCAGCCGCCGCGAGTAATACGCCGTAAGCCACGAGCCGACCTCGACGAGCAGGCGCCGATAAGCCGCGGCGTCGCCTGTCTGAGCCGCCATCATCAACGCCCGCCAGTGGTCGTCTGCCACCCGAGTCTCTCCTCAGCCGGTCGATCCGGCATCGGTACGAACGGAATCCTCGAGATCCACCTCGGCCGCGCCGCGAATTGTAACGCAGGCCCCTCGAGTCTCTATCCGGCCGGGAAGGCCGGAAAGTTACACCGGCCGGCCGCCGCCCGGCGGGCGTGCGGCGCGGATCGCCGGCCGGCGGAGCTCTGTAACTTTCCGGCCTTCCCGCGCGGATGTACGGCAGCCAAGCGGAATCCCGAGTGCGATCGGATCCGCTGGCTCGTGTGACCAACCCACTTTCGGAGATATCCCTATGTCCAATCGAACCGCATCGATGATCGTGGCGGGGGCCCTGGCGGCCGCCGTCGTGTCTCTCAGCCCGCCGCCGGCCAGCGCCAACGGCATGGCCATGACTCCACCGCAGAAGACCATGCGGGCGCTGAAGACGGGCAAGTGGGAAAAGTGCTTCGGCGTGGCGCTGTCGGGGCAGAACGACTGCTATGCCGGACCCGGCACCACCTGCGCGGGCACCGCCACGCGCAACTACGCGGGCAATGCCTTCAAGCTGGTGCCGGCAGGCACGTGTACCGCGATCAAGACCCCGTTCGGGCACGGCAGCCTCACCAGGATCGCGGGCCAGCCCGGCTCGGCCGCCTGAGCGGCGCGGAACCCGGCCGGGGGGCGCGATGTCCCCCTGGCCGGCGGAGAGGATCATGCCAGAGCGAACCACTCCCGGGCGCTACAGCCCCTCGCAAGAAGGGATGCCTCCGCGCGCCGGCGTGGGGCTGAAGTCCGCGCATTACCGCACCATCCTCGAGTCCCGCCCGCGGATCGGGTTCTTCGAGGTGCACGCCGAGAACTACATGGGGGAGGGAGGTCCCCCGCACCGCTACCTCACCGGAATCCGCGGCCACTACCCGCTGTCCCTTCACGGGGTGGGACTGTCCATCGGGGCGGCCGGGCCGCTCGATCGCGAGCACCTGCGGCGGCTCGCCGGGCTCGCCCGGCGGTACCAGCCTGCGCTGGTGTCCGAGCATCTTGCCTGGTCCTCGCACGGGACGGTCTTTCTCAACGATCTGCTGCCCGTGCCCTACACCACCGAGACGCTCGCTCGGGTCTGCGAGCACATCGACCAGGTGCAGGAGACGCTTGGCCGGCAGATGCTGCTCGAGAATCCCGCCACCTATGTCGCCTTCGCCGACAGCACGTGGTCCGAGACCGACTTCCTCGCCGAAGCGGCCCATCGAACCGGCTGTGCGCTGCTGCTCGACGTCAACAACGCCTATGTCGCCGCCACCAATCAGGGCTGGAGCCCGGTGCGGTATCTGCAGATGTTTCCGCTGGCCGCCGTGCGCCAGATCCACCTCGCCGGCCACGCCGCCGACGCCGATGCCCGCGGCCGGCCGCTGCTGATCGACTCGCACGACCGGCCCGTGTGCGAAATCGTCTGGGAGTTGTACGGGCGCGTGATCGGCGAGCTCGGCCCCACCGCGACGCTGATCGAGTGGGACCAGCGCCTGCCGGCCTGGGAGATCCTGCATCGGCAGGCCGCGCAGGCCGAGGCCATCATGGCGGCGGCCCGGAGCGAGGGCTCGAGCCTCGGGGAGAAGGTCCATGCGACCGCTGGCTGAGCTGCAGCGGCAGTTCGCCGAGGCGCTGCTCGATCCGCGGCGGCCCATGCCCGCGGAGTGCATCGATCCGGCCGGCCACCCCGATCCGCTGCGCTTCGCGGTCTATCGCAACAATGTCGCCTCGAGCCTCATCGAGGCGTTGGAAGCCGCCTACCCGGCGGTGCGCCGCCTCGTGGGTGAGGAGTTCTTCCGCGCCGCCGCGCGGCCCTACGTCCTCCAGGACCCGCCGGACTCCCCCATCATGCTGCGCTATGGCGAGGGCTTTGCGGACTTCCTCGAGCGTTTCGCCTCGCTCTCGGACTATCCCTACCTCGCCGACGTCGCCCGCATCGAGCGCGCCTGGCTCGAGGCCTATCACGCCGCCGAGGCCGAGCCGCTCGACCCGGCGGATCTGGCGGGCATCGTCGCGGACCGCGTTGCGGATCTGTGCTTCACGCTGCACCCTTCGATGCGGCTTGTACGCTCGGCGTTCCCGGCGCTGACGATCTGGCACGCCAACGTCCAGGAGCAGACCCCGCCGCCCATCGACCTGGACGCCGGACCGGAGGATGTCCTCATCGCCCGCCCCGTCGCCGAGGTACAGGCGCGCCTTCTGCCCGCGGGCGGTGCGCTCTTGCTCCAGAGCCTCGCCCGCGGCAGCCCTCTGGCCGAGGCCGCCTCGCGCGCGAGCGCCGCCTGTCCATCCTTTGAGCTTACTACATGCCTCGCCGTCGTCCTCGAGAGCGGTCTGCTCACGGGCAGCCGCCTGCGCGGGCGCCGCGGTGCCGGCAACCGAAGAAACATCCCCACATGTCGCTGAATCATTCCACGGGCAGCGCCCCGAACCTCCGGCCGTCCTGCCTTCCCGATCGCGCCGCGCGCGCCCTGCTCGGGTGGCTCGCCCGGGGCGCGGCCTGCCTCGCCCCGATCGCGGCGCGCTTCGCCATCGCCATCCCCTTCCTGCGCTCCGGACTGACCAAATGGAGCGGCTGGTTCCACGTCTCGCCGGTGGCGAATTTCCTGTTCGAGTCGATGTTCAAGCTGCACCTGTTCGGCCACCTCTACGCGTATCCCATGCCGGATGTGCTTGCGCACCTCGACGCGGTGGCGGAGGTCGTCCTGCCGATCCTTCTGATGGCGGGCCTGGCGACACGCTTCAGCGCCCTCGGCCTGCTGGTCATGGTCGGAGTCATCCAGCTCACCGTTCCCTCGGGCTGGGAGAGCTTTCACCTGCCCTGGGCCGCCATCGCCCTCTCGCTCATCGCCCTCGGTCCCGGACCGCTGTCGCTCGACTGGCTCATCGTCCGGGTGTTGGGGGCGCGGACGCCGTGGCCGAAAGGCGCAACCGCCGCGTGATCCGAAGTGCCCGCCCGCGCCGATGCCGAGGAGGCGCGGCATGTGAGTCGATGTCCGGACGTGGGCGCGGCTTCACATGTTGTCGAGGAACGGTTGGGAGCCACGGCTTCACTCGATCGTGGCGGTGTGCGACGCCATGAGCTTCCGTCGATTTCGCGGATCCGATTGTCTCGAACGGGGGGTTGCCGGGCCCGTCGCGCGACTATACTGTACGCGCAATTCCGATAGATCCGATCTCCCCACACATCATCGTTGAGTGAGGTACCCGACATGTCGATGTCCACCGCGTCCCTTCCCGTGTTCGAGATCGGTCTGAACGCGCTCTCGGCGCTCCTCGACCGGCTCGAGGCCTATGCCGAAGCGAAGAAATTCGATCCGGCGGTGCTGCTCGACGCGCGCCTGTTTCCGAACATGTTCGCCTTCATCCGCCAGGCGCAGATCGTGTGCGACCAGGCCAAGAACGGCGGTGCGCGGCTCGCCGGCATCGAGCCTCCCAAGTACGAGGACAAGGAGAAGACGGTCGGCGAGCTCAAGGCGCGAATCGCCAGGACGCTGGACTTCGTGAAGACGCTCAACGCCAGGAGCATCGACGCCGCCGCCGATCGCGACATCACCTTCCCCCTGGGGCCCGATCACAAGGGACACATGAAAGGCGCCGACTATCTCAACCACTTCGTGCTGCCAAACTTTTACTTCCACCTCGCCACCGCGTACGGCATTCTCCGTCACAACGGTGTCGAGATCGGCAAGCGCGAGTTCCTCGGCGCCATTCCGATGACGATGACTTGAGGCGGCGGAAACCACGATCCGACCCACGGCCGGCGGCGGCGCCCGGCCGGTGCCCGCCGATCCCGGCGCGGCTCCGTCAGGGCAGCTCGACCGCTTTGCCCTCGCTCAGCCGCAGCCAGCCTTTGGCGATGCGGTAGATGTACCAGATCGTGGCGGCGGCGACGATGAACCAGCCGATCACCACGATCCACAACAGCGCGCCGATCACCGCCCACAGGAGGGTGAACCAGAACGTGCGGATCTGCCAGCGGATGTGGCTCTCGAGGAGCGTTCCCCGGACCTCCTCCTGCTTCACGTAGTCGACGATCACCGCGGCGACCGCCAGGATGGGAAACAGCAGGGCGCCGGCGTACAGGCCGTAGACGATGTTGCCCAGGCTCCGGTCGCTCGCGGAGGCGCCCGGGCCTGCTCCGGAAGTCGGTTGTGTGTTCATGATGCTCTCCCGTGTCCGGGTTGTATGTCCCTGTCGCGTGCCGGACCAGCGCGCTCGTCCGGCTCATCGTCCCCGCAGGCGTATGATAAATCCCCGGCAGCGGTGCATCCATCCGGGCCTGGGCGCGCATCGTCGGCCCGCGAGTTCCCCGCGACCATACCGGAAAAACGTCCACGCCGGGCCCGATCGGGCGCTGGGCGGGGCGGCGCGGTGACGCCCGCCGCAGGGTTGCCGGCAGCGAGACTCGCCGGCCGGGGCACGGACCCCGGCCGGGCCCGGCATCAGTACCAGGGCCAGGGCTTGAGCGCGAAGTGCTTCGGCGGGATGTTGCCCGCGAGATACCTCACAAAGTAGTCCCAGCGCCGCCGGGTGATGTACGGCGTGGCGTAGCCGTAGGCGTGATGCGCGTTGGGGATCGCGATCATGTCGAAATTCTTGTTCGCCTTGATCAGCGCGCGCACCACGAGCAGGGTGTTTTCCGGCGGCACGTTGTCGTCCATCGTGCCGTAGGTGAGCATCAGGTGCCCCTCGAGGTGCGAGGCCACCAGCTCGTTCGCCTGGTTGTCGTAATTGGTGGTGCCGTTCGGATGGCGCACCAGCAGGCCCTGGTACATCTCGCTGTACTCGGTCTCGTAGTCGCGATTGTCGTGGTTGCCGCTCTCGGCCCAGCCGACCTTGAAGAAGCCGGGGTAGCGGAACATGGCGTCAGCCGTGGCGTAGCCGCCGCCGGAATGCCCCCAGATGCCGACCCGGTCGAGGTCGATCCACGGATGGCGCCGGGCGAGCTCCCTGATCGCGGCGACTTGGTCGGGCAGGGTGTTGTCGCCCATGTCGCCATACCAGAGGTGACGGAAGGCGGCCGAGCGGTACTGGGTGCCCATGCCGTCGATGGACACCACGATGAAGCCGAGCTCGGCGAGCGACTGATCATCGTGGCGCGAGGGCTCGAATCGGAAGGTGAAAATCGAGCCGATGAACGGGCCGGGGTAGATGTAGTCGATGATCGGGTACCGCTTGTGCGGATCGAAGTTGGTCGGTTTGAACAGCAGGCCGTAGAGATTGGTCTTGCCGTCCCGCCCCTTGACCACGATCTGCTGCGGTGGCCGCCAGCCCACGGCTTTCAGTCGGGAGATGTCGGCCCTCGCCACCGTGGCGAGGATACGCCCGGTGCGGGAGCTGCGCAGCGTGGTGACCGGCGGACGGGTCGGGGTGGAGCAGCTATCGACGAAGTATCTGCCGTCCGGCGACATGCTGATCAGGTGATCGCAGGGCGCGGGCGTCAGCAGCGTGGGTTTGCCACCGTTCAGACTCACTTTCCAAAGCTGTTCGTAGTACGGGTCGAGCCCCGGGGTCCGGCCAACGCCGCGAAACCAGATGGTGCCGGTCCTCCGGTCGACGTGCAGCACCTGGGTAACGTTGCCCTTGCCGGTGGTGATGGCGCGCTTCAGCTTGCCGGTCTTCAGGCTGTAGAGGTACAGGTTGCCCCAGTTGCTGCGGTCGCTGTACCAGATGGCCGCGTGTGATGCGGGCAGGTAGCGCCAGTCGACCGAGTCGACGCCGTCTATCGCGCCGACGCCGCTGTTGCCGCTGTTGAAATAGGTGCGTACGCTTTCCTCGAACACCGTGCGGACGGCGCCCGTGCGCGCATCGGCGATCCGGAACCACTCGTGCTTGCGGTCGCGCGAGGTGCTCACCAGCGCAAGGGTCTTGCCGTCGGGCGCCCATTGCACGTCGTCCCAGTGTCCGTTGTCCTCGCAGCTGAGCTCGTCGCAGAGGCTGGAGAGGCGCTGTTGCGGCGGCAGCTCGAGCCGCACCACCTTGCGCGTGGCGACGTCGATGACCACGGGCTCGATCATGAACACGTGCTTGTCGCCGGGCAGCGGGTACTTCCACTTCTCGAGCTTCGGGTGGCCGATCCGGGTGCTCACCAGGTACATGTCGCCCACCTTGCGCTGGTCCTGCTGGTAGGTGGCGATTTTCCCGGAGTCCGGCGACCAGTTGAGCACCGGTCTGGCGCCGTGCACCCAGCCGGCGTTGTGGGTGGCATAGCCGAAGTTCTTCACCCCGTCGAAGGTGAGTTGGGTCTCCTTGCCCGTGGCGACGTTGCGCACCCACAGGTTCCAGTCGCGGATGAAGGCCTCGAGCTTGCGGTTGGGAGAGAGAATGCCCGGCTCCTTGCCGGTCTTGACCAGCGCCGCCTCGTTGACGCAGCGAGGGGCGCGCCGGAGATCGCAGCGGAAGTGCTTGCCCTTGCGGGTGATGTCGTAGCGCTCATCCGGCAGAATGCGGATGGCGGAGATGGACAGCTTCGAGGCCATGACCGCCTTGCCGGTGACCACGCTCAGTGCGGCGGCGAGCTTGATCTGGTCGAAGGCGCGGGTGACCTTGCGCGTGGCGGCATCCATCACCCGGTAATGATCGCCCGTGGAGTCGTGGTCGATGTACCAGAAGCGCCGTCCATTGAGCCAGTGCGCGCGGTACACGGCGTGATCGACCAGCGGCCGTGTGTTGTATGGCATGAAGCGCGCGGCGCGCGCGTAGTCCTGTGTGGTCAGTTGCCGGCCCTGGGCCCACGCACCGCCGGCGGGCAGCAGCGTCGCAAGGGCTGCCGTCATCGCGCCCAAGAGACGCAGGCCATCGAGCTTCAAGGACATGGCGAATCCCCTGTTATTGTGCTCCGGTCGAGGCGCGCAGGTTACGCCTCGGGCGGCGGATGAAAAACTCCGCCGGTCGCGCTCCGCGCACCACTCGGCCCGGTTGGCTCATCCGGCTCGACGCTGACCGCGGGAACGCGGCCGCTCGAGGGGAAGTTGGGATCGTGCCGTTGACCGGCCATCCGTGACGCGGTCAGCGTAACTGGCTGTCCTTGCTGCCCCGGCGGTTGTAGCCGCTGAACGAGGCGGCTTCCCGGTCGGAGGACTCCTGGCAGGCCAGGCACAGCCGCACGCCCGGGACGGCCCGGCGGCGGGCCTCGGGGATGGCCGCGCCGCACTCGGCGCAATGAGTGAGCGCCGGCCCCTGCGGCAGGCGGCTCTGCGCCCGCCGGATCCCGTCCTTCACGGTTGCATCGATCTGATCTTGTACGGCGCCGTCGCCGGCCCAGCCTGTGGCCATGGGTCTACCTGTGAGTGAATCGCAGCGATGATTGTACGCATAGCGGCCGGGCGGGAGGCGCCGGCCTTGCTTCACATTGTATCACTATATATCATATGCATTGATACTATATGGTGTGATATGAACGCCGACCGTCTCCGTCAGCTGGGCTTCCTGCTCAAGGACGTCAGCCGCCGCTATACCCGCCGCTTCGAGGAGCGGGCGCAACGCCTGTCGCTCACCTTGCCCCAGTGCAAGGCGCTGATCTATCTGGAAGGCAGCGAGGGCATCAGCCAGAAGCGCCTGGCGGAGCTCACGGAGCTCGACCCCATGACGCTGGTGCGCATCCTCGACAGGATGGAGTCCGACGGCTGGGTGCAGCGGCGGTTCGATCCGGCCGACCGCCGTGCCCATTCGCTGTGGCTCACGACCAAGGCCAAGCCCGTGGTGGAGCACATCTGGCAGCTCATCCACGAGACCCGCGCCGAGATACTGCAGGGCCTGTCGGCCGAGGAGCGCACGCAGCTGGTGACGCTGCTCGAGCGGGTCCACACCAACCTGACCTCATTGCCACCGCTCTCGCCAGAACCGCTCGAGCCGGCACGAAAGACGTAAAGGAATCCGGGATGAACGATTCGTCCGAAATGGCGCCGCTGCGCGAGTCGCCGCCTCCGGAGCCCGCCATGCATGAGTCCGCCGGGCCCGGGACAGCCGTGCCCGCGCCGGCACAAACGCGGCGCTCATGGCGCGAGCGGCTGCGCCTGCCGCTGATGTGGGGCGTGCCGCTGCTGCTGCTGGCCGCTGGACTGTATTTCTATCTGACCAGCGGGCGCTATCAATCGACCGATGATGCTTACGTGCGGGCGGCTCAGGTGGCGATCAGCGCCGACGTGTCGGGCAGGGTCAGCGAAGTCGATGTGCATGACAACCAGGCCGTGCGCCGTGGCCAGGTGCTGTTCCGTCTGGATGACCGGCGGTTTCGCATCGCCGTGCAGGCCGCGCAGGCGCGGCTCGCGGGCGCGCGCCTGGCGATCGAGGCGCTGAAGGCGAGCTACCACGGAAGCGTCGCCGCGCTGCGCTCGGCCAGCAGCGAGCTGGCCTACGCCAGAGGCGAATACCACCGCCAGTCGCGGCTGCTCGCGATCGGGGTCGCTTCGCAGTCGCAGGTCGATCGCGCCCGGCTCGCCCTGCAGCAGGCGCGCTCGGGGGTCACGGGCGCGCGCCAGCGGATCATGTCCGTACTGGCCCGCCTCGGCGGCAACCCGGATCTGCCCGTGGATACGCATCCGCGGGTCGAGCAGGCGCTCGCGGCGCTCGACCGCGCGAAGCTCAATCTTTCCTACACGACGGTGCGCGCGCCCACCGACGGCATCGTGACCGGTGTCCAGCATCTGCGGGTCGGCGGCTATCTCCCGGAGGCCACGCCCGCCTTCGTGCTGGTGTCCAACCACGATGTGTGGGTGAAAGCCGACTTCAAAGAGAATCAACTGGCCGACATCCGCCCGGGCGAGAGGGCGACGGTGAGCATCGATGCCTATCCCGGCCGCACGTTCCGCGCGGTGGTGACGAGCATCACACCCGGCACAGGCGCGCAGTTCGCGGTCCTGCCGCCGCAGAACGCGACCGGGAACTGGGTGAAGGTGGTGCAGCGGCTGGGGGTGCGGCTGAGACTGGAGAGCCCCTTGCCGGCGGTCCGCTCGGGGCTCAGCGCCACGGTGACGGTCGACACCCGCTCCGGGGGCGCTCACACCGCGGCCGGGACATCCCGGGGACGGGTTGGCGACCGATAGCGGCCGGACGCCATGGCGAACGCCTCCGCCCATCGCATACCGATCACCATTTCGGTGACGCTCGCCACCGTGCTGCAGGCGGTGGACATGACCATCGCCAATGTCGCGCTGCCGCACATCGGCGGCAGCATGTCGGCGACGCTGGAGCAGATGGACTGGGTGCTGACCTCCTACATCGTCGCGGCCGCGATCATGACGCCGATGTCCGGCTGGCTGGCCGGGCGATACGGCCGCAAAACCGTCCTGCTGGTGTCGATCGTCGGCTTTACGGTGAGCTCGGCGCTGTGCGGCATGGCGCAGTCGATCGGCCAGATCGTGGTGTTCCGCCTGATGCAGGGCGGGTTCAGCGCCGCGCTGGTGCCGCTGTCGCAGGCGGTGCTGCTCGACATCAATCCGCCCGAGCGCCACGGCCGGGCCATGGCGCTGTGGGGTCAGGGAGTGGTGTTGGGGCCGATGCTGGCGCCGATCCTCGGCGGTTGGCTCACCGACAACTACAGCTGGCGCTGGGTGTTCTACATCAACGTGCCGTTCGGCATCCTGGCGGGCCTCGGGATCCTGACTTACCTGCGCGAGTCGGAGAAGCGCCGCACGTCGTTCGACTTCCTCGGGTTCGCCACGCTCAGCCTCGCGGTGGGCGCGCTGCAGATCATGCTCGACCGCGGCTCTTTGAAGGACTGGTTCGGCTCGAGCGAGATCTGGATCGAGGCGGCGCTGGCGTTTCTCGGACTGTATTGGTTCGTGGTGCATACGGTGACGGCGCGCGAGCCGTTCATCAGTCCGGCGCTGTTTCGCGACCGGAACTTCAACGTCGGCAACCTGCTGATCGTGGTCGTGAGCATGGTGCTGTTCGCGACGCTGGCGCTGCTTCCGCCGCTGCTCGAGGACTTGCTGGGCTATCCGGTGCTGACCACGGGCATCGCCATGGCGCCGCGCGGCGCCGGCGCCTTCGTCGCCATGTTCCTCGCCGGGCGGCTGATCGAGCGCACCGACCCGCGAGTGCTCATCGGCACCGGACTGGCGATCGCGGCCGCGTCGCTGTGGATCATGTCCGCGTTCTTCTCCACGCAGATGCCGCAGTGGCTGATATGGGGGGAGACCTTCATGCAGGGACTCGGCACGGGTCTGACCTACGTCACCATGACGACGGTGGCGTTCACCACGCTCGCGCCGCGATTCCGTTCCGAAGGCACCGCGATGTACAACCTGCTGCGGAACATCGGCAGCAGCCTGGGCATCGCCGCCACGGCGGCGCTGCTGACGCGCAACACGCAAGTCATGCACGAGCGTCTGGTCTCGCACATTCTGCCCTACGGCGGGCAAATACGGTTGCACGCGCCGTTCAGCTTCACCGCGCCGGCCGGGCTGATGGCGCTCAACGATGCCGTGACCCGCCAGGCGAGGATGATCGCCTACAACGACGACTTCAGGCTGATGTGCCTCATGACATTGGCGCTGCTGCCGCTGATATTGCTGCTGCGCTCGCGCAAGGCGTCCGCGCCGGGACCGGCGCAGGCGGTCCCGGTCCCGGACGAATCGACGATGCTGGAATAATTCATGACCCGTATGCGCAGACTCGCCCCCCTGACCCGCGCGTGCGCGGTCCTGTCTTTGACGATGCTCGGCGGCTGCACCGTGGGGCCGGCTTTCAGGCGTCCGACCGTTGTTTCGCCGCCGCGATATCGTCCCGCGGCGCGAGCCACCTCCGGCGCAGTGTCACCGCCGAGTCCCGCGGGTGTGGCCCGCTATCGGCAGCGGGTGGAGCTCGGCGCCCGCCAGGCCGCGCCCTGGTGGACGGTGTTCCGCTCCGCGCGGCTCGATGAGCTGATCCGGCGGGCACTGGCGGCCAATCACGATCTCGCCGCCGACGAGGCCGCCGTGGCGCAGGCGCGTCAACTGCTCACGGTGGGCGCCGCCGGGCGCTATCCCGAGGGGCGCGGCGAAGCCCCGGGCGGGCGCAAGAGGGAAGGCGCCGATTTCCTCGGGCCGGACGGGGTCGCGCCGGTCAGGTATGACGCGTTCCGCCGTGAGGTCAGCTACAGGCCCGACTAGCTGGGGGCCGGTGCACACACCATCGAGGAGCGCCGGGCGCTCGTGCGGTACCGGCAGAGCGAGCTTCACGCCGCTCGCCTCGTCTTGTCGGGGGAGGTGGCCTCCCAGGCGGTCACGATCGCGGCCGCGCGCGCGGAAATACGCGCCGCCAAGGGTTTGCTGGCCGAGGATCGCGCCAACGTCGACCTGGTGCGCGGGGCGGTCGCGGCCGGTTCCGTGCCCCGGCTCGACGTGCTGACCGCACGGACTCAGCTCGCGAGCGATCAGACGCTGCTGCCGCCGCTGTATCAGCGGTTGGCGGTGGCGCGTCACGCGCTCGCCGTCCTGCTCGGCCATCCCCCTGCCACGTGGACGCGGCCGGATCCGACTCTGGCGGAGCTCACTCTGCCCCGGCGGGTTCCCGTGAGCGTGCCCTCACAACTGGTCCACCGGCGACCGGACATCCTGGCCGCGCAGGCGCAACTGCATGCGGCGACGGCGGCGGTGGGCATCGCCACCGCCGATCTGTATCCGCACATCGATCTGACCGCGAGCCTGACTCAGGCGGCGCTGCGCCCGAGCGGATTGTTCGGTCCCGGCTCCACCGCGTGGTCGCTGATTGCCGGAGTGACCGAGCCGCTGTTCGACGGCGGCAGGCTCCGCGCGCGGCGGCGCGCGGCGCTCGATGTGCTTCACGAGCGGGCGCAGGCGTATCAGCAGGTGGTGCTTGTGGCCTTCCGCCAGGTCGCCGATGCGCTCGATGCCCTGCGCTACGACGCCGATCTGGTCGCGGCGCAGGCGCACGCGCGCGCTCTGTCGCGCAGTCGTCTGACGCTGGAGCGCGAGAGCTACCGCGCGGGCAACACGGGACTGCTCCCGGTGCTCGATGCGGAGCGCCAGCGCGAGCGCGCGGATCTCGGCCTGTTGCGAGCCGAGGAGCGCCAGTACCTCGACACCATCCGGTTGCTGCTGGCCGCGGCCGGCCCCGTGCGCTAAATCGTCGACAGGCTGCTCGAGGCGGAGGCTCGGATCTTGACCACCGAGCAGCTCTGATGAGCCCTGCGCAGCTTGCGGCAGGCGGCCTGCGCGGCGCTCTTGCTCATCTGCGAGGAGCGCACCTCGCTCCGCTTGCTCTTGCCGGACGGCGGCAGGACGACGACGTCGGCGAGGACACCGGCGAACTTCTTCTTCAGCCGCCTGGCGGCGGCTTGCGCGACGGTCGCCGAGCGGTAGCCGCCGAGCAGGAGCTGGTAGGGCGCCAGCTTGTTGATTTCGGCCTGCGCCTGATCGGCCTGCGGCGCATTGGGGTAGTTGCGCAGGAATGACCGGTAGGCGGCCACCGTGGCCGCGGACTGCGCGCTTTGCCACGCGGCCGTCTGCTCGAGCTTCGTGATGGCGCTCTGTGCGCCGGCGGCGTGCGCCCCGTCCGGATACTGCTGGAGGTATTGCTGGTAGGCCGTCACCGTGCCGGCACTCACGGCCGCGCTCCAGGCCTGCGCGTCCTTCAGGGTGCCGATGCGGTTGCGCGCCTGCTGTACCCGCGGGTCGGCGGGATAGTGCTGGATGAAGTTCTGGTAGGCGGCGACGGTATTTTTCGAGGACGCCTGGTTCCAGGCGGCATTCGGCGAGCTGCAGGCCGTGAGCGCGGCGGCAGCGAGGATGCAGGCGGCGTAAAATCCAAGGGAGGTCTTTTTCACGGCAACCCCGGCGCGGAAGAATGAGTCGCGTAACTTACCGCAGGGGCCGCGGATGCGCCAGGGACCGGTACGGCCCGCACAGCGCTTCCCGCCGGCCGTACATAGGTACTTACCGCAGGGCGGGTACGTCAGCTACTCATGCCCGGCCGGCCGGTCACTGTCTAAGCTGCCGCTGCAACGCGACCGCCGGCGGCCGGATGCGCCAGGGACTTAGTCCATGCGCGCAGTCGGCCCAAGGGGCGGGCCGCGTGAGGTAGTGATCCGAGAAGGTGGCGCTTCATGATTAACGGAACCGTCGTCGATCTCTCGCGCATACAGTTCGCGGCAACCGCGCTGTATCACTTCCTGTTCGTCCCGCTGACGCTCGGCCTGACCTTTCTGCTGGCCGCGATGGAGACCGTTTACGTCACCACCGGCAAGTCGATCTACAGGGAGATGGCGCAGTTCTGGGGCAAGCTGCTCATGATCAACTTCGCGCTCGGCGTGGCCACCGGACTGACCATGGAGTTCCAGTTCGGTACGAACTGGTCGTTCTACTCCGGCTTCGTCGGCGACATCTTCGGGGCGCCGCTCGCCATCGAAGGTCTGATGGCGTTTTTCATGGAATCGACCTTCATCGGCCTGATGGTGTTCGGCTGGGAGCGCCTGTCCAAGGGCCAGCACCTGGCGGTCACCTGGCTGGTGGCTTTCGGCTCGAATTTCTCCGCGCTGTGGATTCTGGTCGCCAACGGCTTCATGCAGGACCCCGTGGGGGCGAGCTTCGATCCGCTCACCATGCGCATGCAGTTGAGCAGCTTTCCGAAGCTGATCTTCAGCCCCGACGTACAGTCGAAGTTCGTGCATACCAGCATCGCCGGCTATGTCACCGCGGCGATCTTCGTGGCCGGTGTCAGCGCGTTCTACATGCTGCGCAAGCGCCACATGGACCTCGCCAAGCGCTCGTTTCGCATGGCGGCGCTGTTCGGCGTGCTCGCCACGATGGGCGTGATCACGCTGGGCGATGCGCTGGGGTTCGTCGCCGCCCGGGTGCAGCCGACCAAGCTCGCGGCCATGGAAGGGTTGTGGAAGTCGGAGTCCGCGCCCATGGCGTTCAACCTCGTCGCCTTCCCCGACCAGGCGAGCCAGAAAAACCTCGGCGCGGTGAAGATCCCGGATCTGCTCTCGCTGCTGGTGACGCACTCGTTCCGTGGCACGGTCCGGGGCGTCGACGCGCTCGAGCGGCAGGCGGTGCGCAGGATCGAGAACGGCATCCCGGCGGTGCAGGCGCTGAAAACGCTGTCGAAGGACCCGAAGGACGCGGCCGCGCTCGCGCAGTTCGACGCGCACAAGGCGGATCTCGGCTACGGATTTCTGGTCCAGCGCTTCGCGCCCGATCTGAGCAATGTCACACAGGCGCAGCTCGATGAGGCCGCGCGCGACGCCATTCCGCCCGTGGCCCCCGTATTCTGGTCATTCCGCGTGATGGTGGGCCTCGGTCTGGCGATGCTGGCGTTCTTCGTGCTGGCGACGTTGTATACGCTGCGCAACAGAATTCAGAAGAAGACCTGGATCCTGAAACTGGCGGTGTGGATGATTCCGGTGCCGTTCCTCGCCGATGAATGCGGCTGGCTGGTGGCCGAGCTCGGCCGCCAGCCGTGGACGGTGTTCGGCGTTCTGCCGACCTGGATGAGCGCCTCGACGCACAGCGTGGGCTACATGGTGTTTTCGCTGAGCGGCTTCGTGGCTCTTTACTCGATTTTCATCGCCGTGGAGATGTACCTGATGGTGCGGGCCATCAAGCAGGGCCCCGCCGGGCACGGCGGCCCGGGCGATGGACCGGGGCAGCCGCGTCCCACGCTCGCCGGGCAGGCGGTTCCCGCGGCGTATGACGGCAAGTCGGAGGGTTGAGCCATGCAGCTCTATGCAACCGCGCAGGTGATCTGGTGGCTCTTGCTGGGCGTGCTGCTCATGGGCCTGGCCGTCATGGTCGGCATGGACATGGGCGTCGGCGCGATCCTGCGATACGTCGGCCGTACCGACGAGGAGCGGCGCGTGGCGCTGAATATCGTCGGACCGCACTGGGACGGCAATCAGGTGTGGTTCATCCTCGGCGGCGGAGCGATTTTCGCGGCGTTTCCGCTGATTTATGCCACGGCATTCTCCGGCTTCTACGTGGTGATGCTGCTGCTGCTGTGGACCATGATCATGCGTCCGCTCGGCTTCGAGTACCGCAGCCGCTTGGCCCGGCGCGGCTGGCGCGAGGTCTGGGACTGGGTTCTGTTCGTCAGCGGCGCGGTGCCGATGATCGTGTTCGGCGCGGCCATCGGCAATCTGTTCCACGGCGTGCCGTTTCACTTCGAGTGGAACCTGACTTCGTTCTACACCGGCAGCTTCCTGGGACTGCTCAATCCCTTCGCCATCATGACCGGAGTGCTGTCATTGGCGCTGGCCGTGGTGATGGGCGGATTGACCGTGATGAACGGCGCCGAAGGCGCGATGTACGAGCGCGCGCGCGCGCTGGCGCAGGCGGCCGCCGGCGTGGCGATCGCGCTGTTTGCGATCGGCGGTTTCTGGGTGCATGCGCTCTCGGGCTACGTTCTGGCCGGCGGGCCCGGAGCCGGTGTGCCGCAGACGCCGCTCGAGCAGAGCGTCAGCGTGGCGCCCGGCGCCTGGCTCGGCAACTTCGGCGCGCATCCGCTGCTGTGGCTGGTGCCGCTCGTGGGCTTCGGCGGCATGATCGGGGCGTGGCTCGCCGCGCGGGCCGGGCGCTCGCACCTGGGCTGGTGGCTGGGCGCGCTGGCCTGGATCGGCGTGATCGGTACGGCCGGCGCCGCGCTGTTCCCGTTCATGCTGCCCTCGAGCAGCAATCCGTCGATGAGCCTGACGATATGGAATTCCAGCTCCAGCGAATTGACGCTGCTGTGGATGATGGGCTTCGCGGCGGTGTTCGTGCCGCTCGTCCTGTGGTACACGAGCTGGGCGTTCTGGGTGATGCGCGGCAAGGTCAGCGCCGAGAAGATCGCCCACGACGAGCACGCTTATTGAGGTTACGCACATGCGCAGCTTTTTCTACTTCGTGCTGTTCCTGTTCATCGCCTCCGTGGTGATCATCCTGGCCGCGATCCTCGGCGCCGTGGGGGCCTGGTATTTCGCCTGGCTGGTCGGCACCACCATGATCGTGCTGATCGCGGCCGCCGGCGGGGCGCTGCTCGACGCGCAGGAAGAGAACTCCGGCGCGGCACGGGCCGCCGGCGAAGAGCGCCGACAGGTCTGATCGGGCAACCACGGGTGTCATCCACGGGGTCGGCGGCCCCGTCTCATGTGCGCGCGGCCACGCCGGCCGGCCAGTGGCTTCGCCGGCAGGCGGCGCAGATCCGCAAGCCCCTGCGGCGTGCGGCGCTGCTGGCGGCAGTGCTGGCGCTCGCGCTGGTGGCTCAGGCGTGGCTGCTGTCGGGCCTGCTTGACGAGGCCGTGTTCGCGCATGCGCCGCTTGCGCGCCTTTGGCCGCTGTGGCTCGGCCTGTTCCTGCTCGCGCTGCTGCGTTTCGGCTTGGGAGTCGAAAGCCGGCGCACCGTGTTTGGTGCGGCGCAGCATCTCACCCGGGATCTGCGTGCGCGTCTGCTGCGCTGCGCCCAGGGACTCGGTCCGTACGGACTGCGCGCGCAGGCGAGCGGCGACCTCATCACCCGGCTGGTCGATGGGATCGACGCCATTGGCGCCTATTTCGCGCGCTATCTGCCGCAGCTCGGTACCGCGGTGCTCGTTCCGCCGCTGCTGGTGGTGTTCGTGTTCCCGGCGGACTGGGTTTCCGGCCTGGTTCTGCTGCTGACCGCGCCGCTGATCCCGCTGTTCATGGTGCTGGCCGGCAATGCCGCCGGGCGCGCCAGCGAGCGCCGTTACGGGCAGCTCACCCGGCTCGGCGCGGCATTCATCGAAGCGCTCGGCGGGCTCGTGACGTTGCGCCAGCTCGGCGCCGCGGACCGCTTCGCACAGCGGCTGGAGAGCGAATGCGAGCAGTACCGCGCGCTCACCATGCAGGTGCTGCGTATCGCGTTTCTTTCCGCGCTGGTGCTGGAATTCTTCGCCATGGTCAGCATCGCCGTGGTCGCGGTGCTGATCGGCTTCCGCCTGCTGTGGGGCGAGCTGCATCTGCGCGCCGGCCTGTTCGTGCTGCTCGTGGCGCCGGAGTTCTACTCGCCGCTGAGGGCTCTCGGCGGCCTGCGCCACACGCGCATGGACGCGCTGGCCGCGGCACGGAGTCTCTCGGCGCTCGATGGCATCCCGCCCGCCTCCGGCGCGCCTCTGGTGAGCGGCGCACGAGCGCCGGGCGAGGCACCGCGGATCCGCATCGAGCATGTCAGCTACGAGCACAGCGCTCGCGCAGCGGGGCTGCGCGAGCTCAGCGTCGTGTTGCAAGCGCGGCGGGTGACCGCGCTGGTCGGTACGACGGGAGCGGGCAAGAGCACACTGCTCGATCTGCTGTTGGGTTTCGCCGCGCCCGGTTCCGGCCGGATATGGATCGACGGGGTCGATCTGGCCGCTCTCGACCCGGCGCAGTGGCGCACCCTCGTGGCGTGGGTGCCGCAGCAGGCGCACGTGTTCGAAGGCAGCGTGCGTGACAATCTGCTGCTCGCCGCGCCACAGGCGCACGCCGCCGCGCTGCGGCGGGCCGCCGAGGGCAGCGGCCTCGCAGCGGTGCTGGCGCGTCTGCCCAAAGGTTGGGATACGCCGCTGGGCGAGCGTGGATTGGGCCTCTCCGGAGGAGAGCTGCAGCGCCTGGCGCTCGCGCGCGCGCTGCTGCGCGAGCAGGCGCGGGTCTGGCTGCTCGACGAGCCCACTGCGCACCTGGATGCCGAGGGCGCGCGCGCGGTGGAGTCGGTCATTCGCGCCGCCGCCGCCACACGCACGGTGGTGCTGGCGGCGCACCGGCTGAGCGCGGCGCGCTCGGCGGACTGGGTGGCGGTGATGAGCGACGGCCGCATCGTCGAGCAGGGGCCCCCGCTCGAGCTGGAGCGCTCGCGCGGCGCCTACGCAGACCTGCTGCGGGCGGAGCAGTCATGAACCAGCCGTCATCGCCGCCCGTGCTGCGACGCTTGCTGGCCGTGCTGCGCCCGTATCGCGGCTGGATGGCCGGTGGCGCGGCGCTGGCACTGCTCGCCGCGTTGGCGGCGATCGGCCTGATGGCGGTCGCGGGCTGGTTCATCGCGGCCATGGCGCTGGCGGGCGCCAGCGGTATCGTCATCAACTATTACACCCCGGCCGCGGCCATCCGCGCATTCGCCATCCTGCGCAGCGGCGGCCGCTATGCCGAGCGCGTCGTCACGCACGAGGCGACGTTGCGCGGCCTGGCGGGGTTGCGGGCCTGGCTGTTTCGACGGTTGATTCCGCTGGCACCGGCGCGCCTGTCGGCGCTGCGCAGCGGCGAGCTCTTCACGCGTCTGCGCGCCGACATCGATGCGCTCGAGCAGTTCTATCTGGCCGTGCTGGTGCCGGCGGCGGTGGCGCTGCTGTCCGTGGCGGCGGGGCTGCTCGTCTGCCTCATCGTGCTGCCCGCCGCGGCGCCGGCACTGCTGCTTGGGGCGCTGTGCGCCGGTGTCCTGCTGCCGGCCTGGATGCGCCGGCGTGCAGCGCACGACGCGGCGCTGGCGGTGCGCGAGGCCGGGCAGTTGCGCGGCCTGCTGCTCGATGCGCTGCGCGGCCACGCGGAGCTGCTGGTCTGGGGAGGGGTCGACGCGCACAGCGCACGCATCGAGCGACATGCCGCCCGGTTGGATGCGCGCCGGACGCGCATCGAGCTGCTCCAGGGGGTGGGCGGTGGCGCGGTCGGGCTGTTTGCCCAGCTGACGCTCCTCGTCGTGCTGGCGTTCGCCCTGACGGCGGTGCATCGGGGCGCGCTCGCGCCGCCCCTGCCGGTGATGCTGTCGCTGCTCACGCTGGCGGCCTTCGAGGTGATCGCGCCGCTGTCCGAGGCGCTGGCGCAGTGGCAGGCGACGCGCGTCGCCGGTGAGCGGGTGTTCGGGCTCGCCGATACGCCGCCGGCTTTCGTCGAGCCCGACACGAGTGCGCGCCTGCCGCCGGCGCCCGCCATCGTGTTCGAGAATGCGCATCTGCGCTACGCCGAGGATGCGCCCTGGGCGCTCGATGGCCTCGACCTGACCCTGGCGCCGGGGGCGCGGGTGGCGGTGGTCGGCGCTTCGGGGGCGGGCAAGAGCTCGCTGCTGGCGGCGCTGTCGAAGCTGTACCCGCTGCAGAGGGGACGCGTGCTGTTCGGAGGTCAGCCCGTGGACGCGCTGGACGGGGACGCGTTGCGCCGGCGCGTCGCGGTCATCGCGCAGCAGACCGTGCTGTTCAACCTGTCGCTGCGCGAGAACCTGCTGCTGGCGGCGCCCGAGGCCGATGCCGGACAGGTCGAGCGCGCCGTCGCACTGGCTCAGTTGGAGTCGTTCGTTGCATCCCTGCCCGATGGCTATGACACCATGTTGGGTGAGGGGGGAGCGCTGGTCTCCGGGGGCGAGGCCCGGCGCATCGCCATCGCGCGCGCGCTGCTGCAGGATGCGCCGGTGCTGGCGCTCGATGAGCCGACGGAGGGCCTGGATGCGCGCACGGCGCGCGATCTGTACGCCGCATTGGATGCGGCGGCGCGCAACCGGACCTTGCTGCTCATCACGCACCGTTTGGGCGGACTGGCGCGCCTCGTGGACGAGGTGGTGGTGATGGATGCCGGCCGCGTGATCGCCCGCGCACCGGTGAGCGATTATCTTACCCGCGAGCGCATGGCCACATGACCGATTCGGGAGACTGACACATGAACCGTTCCAGCCCGCGCAATCCCGACCACGCGCTGATCCGCAAGTTTCTCGCCGGTGACCGGACGCCGCGGCCTTTCGATGCCGATCCCCTGGCGCGCGCGCAGGACTGAGCGGCCGGTTGCGGACGATTGCCCGCGGCGCGATCGAGCGCCCCGATTATGTCTGGTGCCGCATTGGCGCCGACGAGCGCAAGGAGTAAATTCACAGAATTCGAAATTCATCCGGCCCGCCCCCGGCGCGGACGGAGATTACGTCAAAGAGGATCGCCTGATCGCGGTCCGCACAGCGACCATGGAGAAGAACATGAAGAAAACCTGCCGCATGCTGCTCGTGATCCCGTTCCTGGCGCTCGCCGGGCGTGCTTCGGCCGCCTCGCTGACGTTCGGCCACTGGCTGGTAGCGACCGCCGCCGACGGCAGCTATTCCTATGCGGCCACCCTCAACGGGCGGGGCGAGGTCTTCGGGGAGTTCTGCAGCTACAAGTCGGCCTCGTGCCGCTGGCTGCTGGCGGTGCGCACGTCCTGCCGGTTCGGGGACGTCTATCCCATCCTCGCCAATTCCAGCCACGGCGCCAATCCGATAGCGATCTTTTGCGTCGGCGCGGTGGGCGGCGGCATCTACGGCATGGCGCTGATGAACCGCGCGAAACTCGAGAAGAACATCGCGCATGCGGCGCAGGTCGGGTTCGCGGTGCCGCTCGGCGACGGTGGCTTCACGGTGGCGCGTTTTCAGCTCAACGGGCGGGTCCAGGCGACCTCCTTCCTCCAGAAGTCCTTCTTCGCTGAAATCCAGCGCCGGCGCCAGGCGCGGGCGACCGGGCAGCCGCTTTAGCTCCCAAGGCAGAGCCCGCTCTCCCACCTTCGGGGGAGGAAACGCGCCGGCGTGCGACGAGGGCGCGTTTCGGTGCGCCGAGCCGAGGGAAAAAAAGCCCGCGATAGGTAAAATGCCCCGTCTCTTTCGTGCCGAGCGCGCGTAGCGAGGGCCCGGGGGACCCCGTCCGGGGTGCCGTCCCCCTCCCGGCCGCTCCTTCCATCCGGGTGAGCCGCAGCACAATCGCCGGGAGCGATCTCGCGAGAATACGAGAATATAGGACAGGAGCCGTGATGAAGAAACCGATGGGGCTTCGACTGTTCATCGTGCTGGGCGCGATGGCGCTGCTGTTGGGTGGGGTGGTGACCTGGAACCTGATCAAGGCCCACTTCATCAGCAAGTTCATGGCGAAAAACGCCTTGCGCCCCCAGACGGTGTCGACGGCCGTCGTGCGGTACTCGAGCTGGCAGCCCGAGATCCGGGCCGTCGGCAGCCTGCGCGCCGTACACGGTGTCGAGGTCACCACGCAGGTGGCCGGACTGGTGCGCGAGGTGAAATTCAAGTCCGGCACCGACGCCCGCGCCGGACAGGCGCTGGTGCAGCTCAACGCGGACCCGCAGATCGCCACCCTGAGGTCTCTGACGGCCGAGGCGCACCTGGCCAAACTGACTTATCAGCGCGACGTCATCCAGTACCGGGCCCGGGTGATCGGCAAGGCCGTGTTGGATGCCGCCACGGCCAACTGGAAGAGCGCCGAGGCCCAGAAAGCTTCCGAGGCGGCGCTGGTGGCCGAGAAGACCGTCCGCGCGCCGTTCAACGGACGTCTCGGCATCACCACCGTCAATCCCGGACAGTACCTGGATGCCGGCGCGCCCATCGTGACGCTGCAGTCGCTCGACCCGATTTACGTCGACTTCAGGCTGCCACAGGACGTTCTGTCGCGGGTGAAGGTCGGTCAGGTCGTGCACGTCACCGCGGACGGGTTCCCGGGCAGCGTGTTCACCGGCCGGGTGACCTCGATCAATCCGCTGGTCGACCCGTCCACGCGCAATTTCGAGGCGGAAGCGACCATCGCCAACCCGCGCCGCGAGCTGAAGCCGGGTATGTTCGTGCGCACCGCGGTCGAGTCGGGCGCGCCGAGGCGCTATCTGACGCTGCCGCAGACGGCGATCAGCTACAACCCCTACGGTGATACGGTGTTCGTGGTGCGCGCGGGCGCCAAGCCCCCGGACGGCCCGACCGCCGAGGAGGTTTTCGTGACCCTGGGTCCGACGCGCGGCGATCAGATCGCCGTGGTGAAGGGCCTGTCGGCGGGCGAGCGGATCGTGACCAGCGGGCAGATGAAGCTGAAGAACGGCACGCACATCGTCATCAACAACAGCGTGCAGCCGCTCAATAATCCCAACCCGACTCCGCAGGAAAACTGAGGCGGCGAGCGTGAGATTCACCGATATCTTCATCCGCCGGCCGGTGCTCGCGGCCGTCGTCAGCCTGCTGATCCTGGTGCTCGGCGCACGCGCGATCTTCCAGCTTCCGGTCACGCAGTACCCCAGGACCCAGAGCGCGGTGATCACCGTCACCACGTACTACTACGGTGCGGATGCGCAGACGGTGGCGGGCTTCATCACCCAGCCCCTGGAGACGGCCATCGCCCAGGCGCAGGGAATCGAGTACCTGTCGTCCTCGTCGATGCCCGGCGAGTCGGTCATCACCGCGACGCTGCGGCTGAACTACGACGCCAACCAGGCGCTCACCGAGATCAGCGCCCATGTCAACGCCGTGCGCAACCAACTGCCGCCGCAATCGCAGTTGCCGGTCATCGAGCTGGCCAAGAACCAGACGACCGACACGATGTACATCGGCTATTTCAGCAAGGTGCTGCGCCCGAACGCGCTGACCGATTTCCTGCTGCGCGTGGTGCAGCCGCAGCTGAACGCCATCCCGGGCGTGCAGAACGCCGAGATCATCGGCGGGCGGACGTTCGCGCTGCGCGCCTGGCTGGATCCGCAGCGCATGGCGGCGCACGGTGTCACGGCGGCCGATGTCTACCAGGCGCTCTCGGCCAACAACTACCTGTCGGCCGCGGGCGAGACCAAGGGGCAGATGGTCAGCATCAAGCTGCGGGCGACGACCAATCCGCAGACGCTGCGGGCGTTTCGCGACCTGGTGATCCGCGATCAGAACGACGCGATCGTCCGCCTGAAGGACGTCGCGACGGTGGTGCTCGGCGCGGAGAATTACAACTTCAGCGTCCGCTTCAGCGGCCGCCCGGGCGTGTTCATCGGCATCAAAGCCGCGCCCAGCGCCAACATCCTGAGCGTGGCCCAGCGGGTCAAGGCGCAACTGCCGGTCATCGCGCGGCAGCTGCCGAACGGCATCACCCAGAGGGTGGTGTTCGACGCCACCAGCTTCATTCACGCCTCCATCGTCGATGTGATCAGCACGCTGGTCGAGACGCTGCTCATCGTCACGGCCGTCATCTTCCTGTTCCTCGGCAGCCCGCGCGCGGTGGCCGTGCCGGCGCTGGCGATGCCGCTGTCGATCGTGGGCGCGTTCATCTTCATGCTGATGCTCGGCTACTCGATCAACCTGCTGACGCTGCTGGCGCTGGTGCTGGCGATCGGGCTGGTGGTCGACGATGCCATCATCGTCGTGGAAAACATCGACCGGCACATGAAGCAGGGCAGCACGCCGTTCGATGCGGCGGTCCAGGGCGCGCGCGAGCTCGGCGGACCCATCGTCGCCATGACCGCGGTGCTGGTGGCGGCCTATGTGCCGATCGCCTTCCAGGGCGGGCTCACGGGCGCGCTGTTCACCCAGTTCGCCTTCACCCTGGTCGGCGCGGTCACCATCTCGGCCATCATCGCGCTGACGCTGTCGCCGATGATGTGCTCGCGCGTGTTCCGCGCGGAGCAGGAAGACAACCGCTTCACGCATCTGCTGGACCGCGGTTTCACCAGTCTGCGCCGCGGCTATCACCGCGTGCTGCAGAACTGGCTGTCGACGTGGCCGGTGCTGATCGTGCTCGGCGTGGTGCTGCTCGCCGCCGTGTTCTACCTGTTCATGACCTCGAAGCACGAGCTCGCTCCGCAGGAGGACCAGGGGGTCGTGCTCTACCAGCTCATCGGCCCGCCGGATGCCACGCTGAAGCAGATGCAGACTTACGCCGGACAGATCTATCAGTCCGCGCGCACGCTGCCGGAGTATCGCCAGGCTTTTCAGATGGTCGGCACACCGTCGGTGAACCAGGGATTCGGCGGCGTACTGCTCAAGCCCTGGAATCAGCGCTCGCGCACGGCGACCCAGATTCAGCAGGTCCTGCAGGAGCGCTGGAGCCACGTCGCCGGGGCGCGCGTTGTGGCCTTCCAGTTCCCCTCGCTGCCCGGGGCGAGCGGCCTGCCGGTGCAGTTCGAGATCACCACGGCCGAGCCGATCGCCAACCTGAACGTCGTCGCGAAGCAGGTGCTCGATCGCGCGCGCGCGAGCGGGCTGTTTTTCTTCGTGGACGACGAGCTGAAGATCGATCAGCCGCAGGATGTGCTGGTTGTCAACCCCGACAAGGTCGCGGACCTGGGGCTGACCCAGCGGGATGTCGCCTCGACGCTGGGCGCCGCGCTCGGCGGCGGCTACGTCAATTATTTCGAGCTCGGCGGACGCTCCTACCGCGTGATGCCGCAGGTCCTTCAGCGATACCGCCTGAACCCCAGCCAGATCCTCGACTATCACCTGCGCACGGCCTCGGGAAAGCTCGTGCAGCTCGGTACCGTTGGGCACCTGAAGTCCGAGGTCGTCCCGGAGGCGATCACCCACTTCCAGAGGCTGAACTCCGCGTTGATCGCGGGCGTCCCAGGCGTCTCTCAGGCGCAGGCGCTGAAGTTCCTGCGCAATGCGCTGCATCAGGTCGCTCCCAGCGGCTACAGGGGCGACTATGCCGGCGAGTCCCGACAGTTCATGCAGGGCTCCAGCAGCTTCATCATGACCTTCGGGTTCGCGCTGATCATCGTTTTCCTGGTGCTCGCGGCGCTGTTCGAGAGCTTCCGTGACCCGGTGGTCATTCTGGTGTCGGTCCCGGCGGCGCTGTTCGGCGCGCTGCTGTTCATCAATCTCGGCGCCACCACGATCAACATCTACACCCAGGTGGGCCTGGTGACGCTGCTCGGGCTCATCAGCAAGCACGGCATCCTGATGGTGCAGTTCGCCAACGACGAGCAGCGCTCCGGAAAGGCGAAGCTCGCGGCCATCGAAGCGGCCGCCGAGGTGCGGCTGCGCCCGATCCTCATGACCACCGCGGCGATGGTGGTGGGCGTGCTGCCGCTGGTGCTGGCCACGGGCGCGGGCGCGGCCGGACGCCGCGCCATGGGCATCGTGATCTGCGCGGGACTGTCGATCGGCACGCTGTTCACACTGTTCATCGTGCCGGCGGTCTACCTGCTGCTGGCGCAGGACCACGAGAAGGACCGGCAGCGGGCCGCGGCGCTCGCCGCCGAGGCCTCGTCGGTTCCAATGGCGGAGTGATCCCGCCGTAGTGCCTGACTTGCCGGCGGTGAGTGCCGGCGGCATGAGCGGGGTTGGCGCACCCGGGAATTTGATTTCGGTCAATCGCCCGTGCGCTCCCTCCGGTAGGCTGCGCGGGAATGGCATTCCACGATCTTCGCTCGTTCCTCGCGCACCTGGAGGAGGGCGGCGACCTGCGCCGCGTCGAATCCGCGGTCAGCCCCGAGCTCGAAAGCACTTCCTTCTGTCTGCGCGCGCTCAAGGCCGGCGGGCCCGCGCTGCTGTTGGAGCGGTCCACCGGCTCGCGGCATGCGTTCCTGGGGAACCTCTTCGGGCACCGCCGGCGCATCGACGCCGCCCTCGGCGGGCGGCGCGCCGGCAGCCTGCGCGAGTTGGGTGAGCTGCTCGCGGCGTTGAAGGAGCCGCATTGGCCCGCGAGCGTGCGCGAGGCGCTCGCGAGCTGGCCGCAGTTCGCGCAGCTCGCGCACGTGGCGCCGCGCCAGACCCAGTGGGCGGCCTTCCGGGAAAACACGCTCGACGGCCCGGAGCTCGATCTCGGCCGCCTGCCCATCCAGCGCTGCTGGCCGGAAGACGTCGCCCGGCTGATCACGCTCGGCCTGGTCGTCACGCGCGGTCCGCGCAAGGCGCGGCAGAACGTGGCCATCTATCGCCAGCAGGTCATCGACCGCAACCGCCTGATCATGCGCTGGCTGGCGCATCGGGGCGGCGCCGGCGACTTCGCCGACTGGCAGCAGGACCGGCCCGGCGAGCCCTTCCCGGTGCTGATCGCGATCGGCGCCGATCCGGCCACGCTGCTGTCCGCCGTGGCTCCCATCCCCGACACGCTCTCGGAATACGAGTTCGCGGGCCTGCTGCGCGGGGAGCGCAGCAGCGTGGTCCGCTGCGAGCTGACGGGCCTCGATGCGCCGGCCGGCGCCGAGATCGTTCTGGAGGGGTTCATCCGGCCGGGCGATCACGCCCTGGAGGGACCGTTCGGCGATCACACGGGTTACTACAACTCTCAGGCGCAGTTCCCGGTGGTCACTCTGGAGCGGATGCACCTGCGCACCGGGGCGATCTACCAGGGCAGCTACATGGGCCGCTCGCCCCACGACGAGCCCTCGGTGCTCGCCCTGGCGCTCAACGATCTGTTCGTACCCATCCTGCGGCGGATTTTCCCGGAGATCGTCGATTTCCACCTGCCGGCGGAGGCGTGCTCCTACCGCATGGCCGTCGTCAGCATCCGCAAGCAGTATCCGGGCCACGCGCGCCGCGTCATGATGGGCATCTGGTCGTACATGCGCCAATTCACGTACACGAAATTCGTGATCGTGACCGACGAGGACATCGACGTGCGCAACTGGCAGGAGGTCGTCTGGGCCGTGGCCACGCGCGTCGACCCGGCGCGCGATACGATGCTCATCGAGAACACACCGATCGACTACCTGGATTTCGCGAGCCCCATCGCGGGGCTGGGCTCGAAGCTGGGAGTGGATGCGACCCACAAGTGGCCGGGCGAGACCGCGCGCGCGTGGGGCCGGCCCATCACGCTCGATCCCCGGGTGGAGCGCCGGGTGGATGCGTTGTGGTCGGAGTGCTTCGGCGGTGAGTGAGTCCGGCGCGGCAAAGCGTGCTCCGGTCGAGCTGGTGTGCCCCGCGGGGAGTCTGCCGGCGCTGCGCGCCGCCGTCGACAACGGCGCCGACGCAGTGTACATCGGCTTTCGCGACGGACTGAACGCGCGCAGCTTCCCGGGCCTGAACTTCTCCGCCGACGATGCGCGCTCAGGCGTCGAGTATGCGCACGGGCGGGGCGTACGGCTGTTCGTCGCGCTCAATGTCTATCCGCGGCCGCAGTCGTGGGCGGCGGCGACGCGGGCGGTGGATGAGGCCGCCCGCATCGGCGCCGACGCGGTGATTCTCGCCGACCCCGGCCTGCTCGAGTATGCCGCCGAGAGTCATCCGCGGCTCAACCGCCACCTGTCGGTGCAAGCCTCGGCCACCAACTGGCGGGCCCTGGAGTTCTACGGGAGCCGGTTCGGCGTGCGGCGTGCCGTGCTGCCCCGCGTGCTCTCGCTTGCCCAGGTGCGCCAGGTGATCGAGCGCACGCGACTGGAGATCGAGGTGTTCGGCTTCGGGAGCCTGTGCATCATGGTGGAGGGGCGCTGCGCCCTCTCGTCCCACGTGACCGGAGAGTCGCCGAACACCCACGGCGTGTGCTCTCCCGCCCATGCCGTGCGCTGGGAGGAGACGGGCGAAGGCCGGCGGGTGCGCCTCAATGGCGTGCTCATCGATGAGTTCACGCCGGGAGAGGCCGCCGGCTATCCGACGCTGTGCAAGGGGCGCTTCGAGGCTCTCGGCAACGTCATGCATGCTCTCGAGGAGCCCACCAGTCTCAACGTTCTCGACATCCTGCCCCAATTGATCGGTGCCGGCGTCAGGGCGATCAAGGTGGAGGGCCGCCAGCGAAGTCCCGCGTACGTGGCGCAGGTCACCCGGACGCTGCGTGCGGCGCTCGACGCCTGCCTGCGAGATCCCGAACACTATCGGCCCGACGCCGTGGGCAGCGCGGCGCTCGAGCGTCTGGCCGAGGGACGCACCCATACCTTGGGCGCGTACTCCAGGCCTTGGCAGTAAGGGGCGCCGGCATGCGGGTCTCGGTCGGCCCACTGCTTTATTTCTGGGATCGTCCCGCGGTGTTCGCCTTCTACCGCGAGCTCGCGGGCCTGCCGGTCGACATCGTCTACCTCGGCGAGGTCGTGTGCTCGAAGCGCCGGCTGCTGCGGCGCGCCGACTGGATCGCCATCGGCCGTGAGTTGTCGGCGGCAGGCAAGGAAGTGGTCGTCTCGACGCTGGCGCTCATGGAAGCCGAATCGGAGCTCGCCTCGCTGGCGCGCACGGTGGCCATGGCCGATCTCATCGAAGCGAACGACATGGCGGCCGTGCAGTTGTTGCGGGACCGCGCATTCGTCGCCGGTCCTCATCTGAATGTGTACAACACCGCGACGCTGTCGCTGTTGTCGTCCCTCGGCGCGCGGCGATGGGTGGCGCCGGTGGAGCTCGATACCGCCACCGTCTCGGCGCTGCTCGAGCGGCGGCCACCCGGACTCGAGGCCGAAGTGTTCGCCTACGGCAGGATGCCGCTGGCGTTCTCGGCCCGGTGCTTCAGCGCGCGCGTACGCCGCCGCCACAAGGACGATTGCGGCTTCGTCTGCGCCGAGGATGTCGACGGCCTCACCGTGCACACGCGCGAAGGCGAGCCGCTGCTGGCGCTCAATGGAATCCAGACCCAGTCAGCGCAGGTGCGCAACCTCATCGGCCAGGTCGATGTTCTCAGGCGCGCGGGCGTGGAAGTGTTGCGGCTGTCGCCGCATTCGAGCGCCGCCGTGCCGTTCGCGCAGGTGATCGGCGCGTTCCGCGCAGCGCTGGAATCGGCTTCGCAGGGGACGCAATGCCCGCCGACGGCGCTGCCGGGCGGCTACTGCGAGGGCTACGTGCACACGGCTACGGCTTCAGGCGCCGGCCCAGAGCGATGAGCGCCTCGGCCGGCAGTCCCGGCAGCACGGCGCGCAGGTGACGGGTCCAGTCCCACTCCAGCGCATCCAACGCGTTCTTGATCGCAAGGCCGGTCTCGGTCTCGCCCTCGACGGCGAGCCGGCGCTCGAAGAACAGCGTATCGGGATCCTCGGCGCGGGTGGCGAGTCGCCAGAAATCCCGCAGCCGCCCGCGAAGTGTGACGTGCGGCGGCGCCTGAGCGGCGGCGGCGGCCAGCCGGCCCGAGGCGACGACCAATTGCAGCCTCAGCGGCACGTCCGTAATCTGGATGCGTACCCGCTTGCCTTCCAGCGTCGCGAGCGACTCGCCCAGGCTCTGCCCTCTGGCCCAGTGATTGAACAGCGGCGCGAACAGCCGGCTGGGCACGGTTTCGGCGCCCGGCGGCCGCGGCAGGCGGGATGCGATGGCGAATAGAGGATTCATGGTGTGGAGCGGATGGTAGCGGAGTCGAAACGCACGATATTTGACCTTTGTCAATTGGCGTTATCCCGGATAGGGCGTGGGCGGCGGCGGCGCTAGCGTGGCAAGCCTCATGACTCATCAACGGCATACCGGCGTCCCCCGGGCCGCCGATTCCGGCCGGCGTACGTCCCTGCGGGTGTCGTGCGGCAACTGCGCGCTCAATACACTCTGTCTGCCGGCTCGTCTTTCCCGCGAGGAGGCGCGGATTCTCGACGGCGCCGTGGAGCGAGGCCGGCAGCTCGCCGCCGGTGCCAGCCTGATTCGCGCGGGCGCGGATATGGACGCTCTGTACGTCGTGCGCAGCGGCTCGGCGAAGCGATATGCCGTCACTGTGAACGGAACGGAGCGCGTGCACGGCTTTGTGCTGCCGGGCGAGCCTGTGGGACTGGAGGGTTTCGCGAGCGGCCGGTTCGCGTGCGAGGCCACGGCGCTCGAGCCCATGAGCTACTGCCGTGTCCCTATCCCCAAGCTCGAGCTGCTGCTCGAGCAGCTACCGGGACTGCGGCGGGAAGTGCTGCGGCTGCTGGGACAGGCGCTCGAGGAATCCCTGCGGCTGCGGGCCGAGCTCGGCGTGTGCGATGCGCGCGGCCGCGTGGCACGTTTCCTGGCGGACTTGTCCCGCCGTCTGGAGCTGCGCGGCCTGTCGCCGACGCAGTTCCGCCTCAGCATGAGCCGCGGCGACATCGCCCGCCATCTCGGCCTGACGCTGGAGACGGTCAGCCGTTGCCTCGGGATGTTCAAGCGCTCGGGCTGGCTGGAGGTGCGCGCGCGCTACATCACGCTGCTGAGGCCCGAGGCGCTCGCATCAATGGGTGGACAGATCTCCTGAGGCGCGAGCCGCCGCGGCTCAGACGCCCGCCGGGGCGGCCAGCCGCCGTTGAAACGGCCAGGCGTTGAGCACGATCAGCCCATGGAGCGTCTCGGTCTCGATCGAGATCTTGTCGGCGAAGCGCCTCAAGCGGCGCAACATGCGGCGCAGCCGGCGAACGTCGGCCGAGCGGATCTCCTCGAAACGCAGCGTGAGGCATGCCGGGGTTTCTTTCAGCAGCGCGCGCAGGTGAGCGGCCGCCCGCCGCAGCTCGCGGCCGCGCACCGTACTCAGTGAGAGGGCCAGAACCGGTGCGCCGCCTTCGCCGCGGGGCTCGCTGACCGAGATGCCGTGTGCGCCGCAGCGGCCCAGCGCCCGCGCAAGAGCACTCAGGCGCGTGTTCCACAGCGCCGGGCTCTGCGGCGGCGCGACGCCGAGATGGCGTTTGGCGTAATCCTGCATCGACAGCCCCGTGATCCAGTCCCCGACGGCGAGCGGAATCTGCCACGATCTCGTCCACGGGAAGCTGCGCAGGAAGTGCCAGATGCGCGCCGGTCCTCCCGGCAGGATGCCGCGCCAGAGCAGGCGGGCCAGCATGCCGGCGCCCGCCGCCGCGCCGTATTCCATGCCGCTCAGGTGTCTGCCGAGGATCCGGTTCTTGTTGCGGATGCGGCGGGCGATCGCGGCATCCGCGAGCAGCCGCTCGTGCAGCCGCCGGTAGCCCCCGATGAGCTGCTCGCGCGACATCCCCAGGGGCACGACGTTGGTGTCGAGTTTCGTGTTGTCCCCGGCGCTTTCCTCCGCGCGCAGGCGCCCGGCGGCGCGCAGCCGCTCGTACAGAGGCGTGCGCGGCATGGCGTTCAACAGGCCGATCATGGCCGTCTGGATGCCCGAGCGCAGGATGAACTCGTACTGCAGCTCGAAGGTCGCCGGCGTGTCGTTGTCGAAGCCGACGATGAAGCCGGCCAGCACCTCGATGCCGTGCGCATGGATCCGGCGCACGGCCGTGAGCGCATCCATGCGCAGGTTCTGCAGCTTGTGCGTCTCGCGCAAGGAAGCCTCGTCGGGCGACTCGATGCCGATGAAGGTCCAGCGAAAGTGCGCCGCGCGAAACAACTCCATCAGCTCCTCGTCCTGGGCGAGGTTCAGTGAGGCCTCGGTGCCGAACGAGAACGCGTAGCGGTGGCGCGTCTGGTAGTCGATCAGGAATCTCAGCAGGCTCTTGGCGACCTTGACGTTGCCGATGAGGTTGTCGTCGACGAAGAACAGCTTGCGCACGCCGCGCTCGCGCAGGGCATCGAGCTCGGCGCCGACCTGCGCGAAGCTCTTGTGGCGGGGCTTGCGGCCGAACATCACGATGATGTCGCAGAACTCGCACATGTACGGGCAGCCGCGCGAGAACTGCAGCGTCGCCATCGTATACCGGTCCAGCCTGAGCAGGTCGAAGCGCGGCGTCGGCGAGTCGCGCAGATCGACCGTGCCGGTTTCCCGGTACAGCGCGAGCGGCCTCCCGGCCTCGAAGTCGGAGCAGAAGCGCGGCCAGATGTGCTCGGCCTCGCCGCATATCACGGTGTCGGCGAGATCCAGGAAGCGCTCCGGGCACAATGAGGCGAAGCTGCCGCCGGCCACCACGTGATGGCCGCGGGCGCGGAAATACTCGAGCAGCTCGCGCTGGCGCGGGAACTGCACGCCCATGCCGCCGATGCCGATCAGGTCCGCCTCGGGGTCGAGCGGCAGCGGCTCGACGTTCTCATCGACGATCCGAACCTGCCAGTGCGCGGGACAAAGCGCGGCGAGCGTGGCCAGCCCGAGCGGCGGGTTGACCGCCCGCTTGCCGGGCATGATTTCGTTGACGGCCCAGTGGAAGTTCCAGAAGCTTTCCGGGGCCTTCGGATTGATCAACAGCAGGCGCATGCGGTGGACCTTCGCGGTGGCAATCGCCCAAGCGTAGCCGCCCGCCGCACGGCAGATCTGATCCAGATCAAATGGGCTGTCGGGGGGCGCGGCGAAGTGATAAGTTTCGCGGATGCCGACACATCACGCCGCCCGGCGGACGTGGACGGACCAGGCGGTTCGCCGGATCGAGGCGGACTTCAACCGCTCCGCGGATACGCACCTGATCCCGATCGAGCTGGCACGCCACCCGGGCATCGAGCTGTACTTCAAGGACGAGTCCAGTCACCCGACCGGGAGCCTCAAGCACAGGCTCGCCCGCTCGCTGTTCCTCTACGCGCTCTGCAACGGCTGGATCGGTCCGAATACCCCCATCGTCGAGGCGTCCAGCGGCTCGACCGCGGTGTCGGAAGCGTACTTCGCGCGCATGCTGGGCCTGCGCTTCATCGCGGTGGTGCCGCGCTCGACCGCGGCCGAGAAAATCACCGCCATCGAGTTCCAGGGCGGGCAGTGTCACTTCACCGACGATCCCGGCGCGGTATACCAGGAGGCCGAGCAGTTGGCGCGCGAGGCCGGCGGTCATTACATGGACCAGTTCAAGTACGCCGAGCGGGCCACCGACTGGCGCGGTAACAACAACATCGCCGAGTCGATCTTCCACCAGCTCAGGCAGGAGCGCCACACGGTGCCGCGCTGGATCGTGTGCGGAGCGGGCACCGGCGGGACCTCCGCGACCCTCGGCCGCTTCGTGCGCTACAACCACTACTCGACCGGAATCTGCGTCGCCGACCCGGAGGGCTCGGTCTTCCACCGGTATTTCGCGGATCGGCGCACCAAGACGCTCGAGCACTGCGAGTGCCTCATCGAGGGCATCGGCCGGCCGCGTGTCGAGCCGTCCTTCATCCCCGAGGCGGTCGACCGCATGGTCGTCGTGCGGGACGCCGACAGCATCGCCGCCGCGCGGGTCTTGAGCGAGCGGCTCGGGCGGCGCTGCGGCGGCTCGACGGGCACGAACCTCTGGGCCTGCGCGCAGCTCATCACGGAGATGGTCGCGCGGGGCGAGAGCGGCTCGGTCGTGTCGATCCTGTGCGACCAGGGGGAGCGCTATGCCTCCACGTACTTCAACGACGAGTGGATCGCGGGCAAGGGGCTCGATCTCGCGCCGGGCACGCAGGCCATGCGGGATTTCTTCGCAGGACGGGACTTCGCCGCGCGCTGAGACGCCCGCCCGCGCCCAGGCTCGAGCGGCGGCGGCCGAGCCGCATCGCGCGCCCGGCCGGGCTCGGCGCACGGATCGGGCTCGAGGTCCCTCGCCCGGCACCACGCAGCGTGGCGGCGCCGGGCGGGACCGGATCAGGCCGCGGCGAGCTGGGCCGCGACGAACTCGAAGTTCGCCAGCTTGGCGAGGAAGTTGTCCGCGAAGTCCGCACGGCGGTTGCGGAAGTCCACGTAGTAGGCATGCTCCCACACGTCGAGCACCATCAGGGGCTTGCCCTCGCCGGTGGCCACCGGAGTGCCGGCGTTGGCGGTCTTGGCGATCTTCAGCCGTCCGTCGGAGCCGAGTATGAGCCAGGCCCAGCCGGAGCCGAACTGCCCGAGGGCCGCCGCCTTGAACTGCTCCTTGAATTTGTCGACGCCGCCGAAGTCCGCGGTCAGCTTTTTCTCCAGGCTGCCGGGAACGCCGCCGCCCGCTGGCGAGAGGCAATTCCAGAAGAAGCTGTGGTTCCAGTGCTGGCCGGCGTTATTGAACACCGCGACGAGGTCGTCGCGGCCGTGCGCCATGCGGACGAGATCCTCGAGGCTCTTGCCTTTGAGGGCGTCGTTCTTGTCCACCAGCCCGTTCAGCGCATTGACGTAGGCCTGATGATGCTTGCCGTGGTGCAGCTCCAGGGTCTCCTGGCACATGCCCCGGCCGGCCAGCGCACCGGGCGAGAAGGGAAGCGAGGGAAGTGAAAAGGTCACGGTGGATCTCCTACGGTGACGATGGATCAGCTCTTGCCGAGCGTCGCAGAAGGCTAGGAGACTTTCTGGAATTTGTCTACCGAACATCCGGGGGCGATTCGGAGCAGGACTTTCGGCATAATCCCGCGCCCAGGACCACGTCTACTCACCCTCGTCAAGATGCTCTCCAGGTCCCAGGTACGGCAACTGGCGCGGACCCTGCTGTCGCTGCTGACGCGGCTGCGCGTGATCCTGTTCGGGCACGAGGATCTGGCCAGCGTCGTGTTCTGGGCCACGCTGGTGGGGATTGCCGGAGCGCTGGCGAGCGTCCTGTTCCGCGAGGGCATCTCGCTCACCATCCGGCTGCTCACCGGCTACTGGCCGAACGCCGAGCACGGCTCGGGGCTGGTGGCCGTGGCGCTGAAGCTGCCCTGGTGGCACCGGGCGCTGCTGCCGGCGGTGGGGGGCGTGCTGGCCGGGACGGCGCTGCTGCTCGTCAGGCGCAGGCTGGACTCCTCCAAGGCGGCCGACTACATCGAGGCGGTGAAGGTCGGCGACGGCCGGATCGGTTTTCGGGGGTCGATCCTCAAGAGCCTGGGCTCGATGCTCACGATTGCCTCCGGGGGCTCGATCGGCCGCGAAGGCTCGATGGTGCAGCTCGCGGCCATGCTCGGCTCGAGGATCGGCCTGCTGGCGCGCGCGCCGGTGCCGCGCCTGAGACTCATGGTGGCCTGCGGCGTCGCCGCGGGCATCGCGGCCGCCTACGACGCGCCCATCTCCGGCGCGCTGTTCGCTTCGGAGATCGTGCTCGGCGCGATGTCGATGGAGAGCTTCGGGCCGTTGGTGATCGCTTCGGTGGTCTCCAATGCGACCCTCAACCGGGTGCTGCACTACGGGACGGTCTATGTCGTGCCGCACGTGGTGTTCGCATCGAATTGGGAGCTGATCTTCTTCGTGTTGCTCGGCGTGCTGCTCGGACATCTCGCGCCGCCGTTTCTCGCGCTGCTGGACTTCGCCAAGTCCCGGTTCGTCCGGCTGAAACTGCCGCTGTACGGGCAGCTCGCGCTCGGCGGGGTGTTCGTCGGGCTCATCTCGATCTTCGTGCCCCAGGTCTGGGGCAACGGCTACAGCGTGGTGAGCCACATGCTGCAGGGACGCGTGTTCGGTTGGTGGCTGCTCGCCGTCCTGGTGGCCAAGGTGCTGGCGACCGCCTCCACCGTCGGCTCCGGCGGCGTGGGTGGCGTGCTGACCCCGTCGTTGTTCATCGGCGCCTCCGTCGGAACGCTGGCCGGCCAGGTGCTGCACGCGTTCATGCCGCAGGTGGTGTCGATGCCGGCCGCTTACGGCCTGATCGGCATGGGCGCGTTCCTGGCGGCGACCACGCAGGCGCCGCTCACCTCCATACTGATGATCTTCGAGATGACCCTCGATTACAGCATCGTGCTGCCGCTGATGCTGGCGTGCGTCACGGCGCACTACACCGCCAGGGTCTACCGCGGCGGCAGGTCCGTTTATCACGCCACGCTGGACCAGGCGATCGTGGCCGAGCACGGCGACGACTGGCGTCTGCGAACCGTGGAGGCGCTGGTGAAGCCGGCGGCGGTCGTGGTCACGCGCGAGACGCCGCTGTCGGAGGTTTTCGGCCGGCTCTCGAGGCACACCGTCCGGCGGGTGTACGTGACTGACGGCGACGAGCTCGTCGCGTGGTTCAGGCCGCGGGAGGTGCTGCCGCGGCTGCAGAAGGGCGAGATCGCCTGGGACGCGCCCGCGGGATCGATCGCCCAGCCGGTGAACGAGGCGCTCTCGCCGGACATGTCGCTGACCGAGGCGCTCGACGGCTTCCTGCGCGAGAAAGTGAGGACGCTGCCGGTTACGCCGGGCCAGTGGCGGCATACGCTGCTCGGCGAGGTGTCACGCGACGACGTGCTGCTCGCCATCCGCGACCGCCTGGCCGTCACGAAGTGAGCGTGCTGCCTCTTCTGGCGACCGCCCCGCGCGGCTCGAGCGACCTGTTGGCCGGGGAGCTCGCCGCCCTCGGCGCCGGCGACATCCGCGAGCGCTCGGGGCTGGTGTCTTTCACCGGCACGCTGGAGACCGCCTACCGGGCTTGCCTGGAGTCGCGGCTCGCCAATCGCGTGCTGCTCGAAATCGCGCGGTTCGAGGCTGCGGACACCGAAGCGTTCTATCGGAGCGCGCGCACTGTTCACTGGCATGCGCTGCTCAATCCCGGGGCGACCCTGGCCTGCGAATTCAGCGGACGGCACCCGACGATCGTGCACAGCCACTTCGGCGCGCTGAAGCTCAAGGACGCCATTGTCGATACGCTGCGCGCAGCAGGCGGCTCGCGACCGGACGTGGCGTTGGATAAGCCTGGCCTGCGCGTGCACGCCCACGCGCACGGCGCGGCGATCACTCTGTCGATCGATCTCTCGGGCGAGAGCCTGCATCGGCGCGGCTACCGGGGAGACGCCGGCGAGGCTCCGCTGAAGGAAAACGTGGCCGCGGGCGTCCTCGAGCGCAGCGGCTGGCCGAAGCTGGCCGCATCCGGCGCGCAATTCCTCGATCCGCTGTGCGGCTCGGGCACTCTGGCGATCGAGGCGGCGTTGATGGCCGCGCACTGTGCGCCGGGCCTTCATCGGAGGTATTTCGGGTTTTTCGGCTGGAGGGGGCACGACGAGGCGCTGTGGCGCAGGGTGCGCGCGGCGGCCGAGGCCCGTTGCCTGGCGGGGAGCGCGCCCACGGTGATCATCCGGGGTCAGGACCGCGACCCGGCGGCAATACGCAATGCGCGCGCCAACGCGGAGCGCGCCGGGGTCGGTCGATGGGTGAGTTTCGAAGTGTGTCCGCTGTCGGCGGCGGCGCCGGCCGAAGGGAGCGACTCGCGGCGGGGGCTGCTGTGCGCCAATCCGCCCTATGGCGTCAGGCTGGAGGACTTGGAAGCGGCGCGCGCGGTGCACCGGGAGCTCGGCGCGGTGTTGCGCGAGCGCTTCCAGGGCTGGCAGGCGTCGGTGCTGACCGGCGCCCCGCAGCTCGGCATGGAGCTGGGTATCCGCGCGGGGCGCACGCACGCACTGTGGAACGGGGCGATCGAGTGCCGGCTGCTCAGAATGACCGTCGAGCCTCGAAACCTGCGCCAACCCGGCACTCTGGCGAAGGCCGATGGCTCGCTGCGCGAGAGCCCGGGGGCGCGCATGTTCGCGAACCGGCTCGCGAAGAACATGAAACGCCTGGCGGGCTGGGCGCAGCGCGCCGGCGTCTCGTGCTACCGGCTCTACGATGCCGACATGCCCGAGTACGCCTTCGCCATCGATCTGTACCGGACGGTGCAGCCACGTGAGGAGGACTGGCTGTACGTGCAGGAATATGCCGCGCCGCGCACGATCGAGCCGGATGCGGTCCGCCGCCGCCGCGGCGAAGTGCTGGCCAGCCTGCCGGATGCGGCCGGTGTGCCGCGCGAGCGGATCAAGGTGCGTGTGCGCCGCCGGACCCGCCGCGGCGAGCAATATGAAAAACTCAGCGGGCAGGCCGAGTTCCACGTGGTGAGGGAGGGAGGCCTCGAGTTCCAGGTGAACTTCGCGGATTACCTCGACACGGGCCTGTTCCTCGATCATCGCCTCACGCGCGAGCGGCTGCGGCGCGCGGCGCAGGGAGCGCGCTTTCTCAACCTGTTCGCCTACACCGGCACGGCCACGGTGTACGCCGCGGCGGGCGGGGCGCGCTCCACCACTTCGGTGGATCTGTCAAACACCTACCTGGAGTGGGCGCGGCGCAATCTGGCGCTGAACGCGCTCGCGGACGGACCTCACGAGCTCGTGCAGGCCGATTGCCTGCGGTGGGTGGGCGAGGCGGCGCGCGCCGGTGCGCGCTATGACCTCATCTTTCTCGATCCGCCGACCTTTTCCAACTCCAAGCGGATGGACGGCGTGTTCGACGTGCAGCGCGATCACCGCGCACTCATCGAGCAGTGCATGCGGCTGCTCGCGCCGGCCGGGCTGCTCGTGTTCTCGACCAACGCGCAGCGCTTCCGGCTGGACCCGGAGCTCGAGCGAGGCTACGCGCTGCTGGATATCTCCGCAGCGACCGTGCCGCCGGACTTCGAGCGCAACCCGCACATTCACCGCTGCTTCGAGCTGCGCGGCCGCTGAGCGGCCACCGGCTCTTCCTCGGGCCGCCACGGCCGGCCCTGCTTCTCCTCGATATAGGCACGAATCAGTCGGCGTACGACCTGGGAGGGGGTCGCGTCTTCCTCGTCGCACAGCCGCTCGAAGACGGCTTTCTTGCGCGGATCGATCAGGACGGTCAGGCGGGCGGTGCGCATTTCGAGAGGCACGGCGCGGCTCCTCTTCACATTTAAGCTGTATCCAATGATAATAGGATGCACCGTCCAGTGCATCTCGTGATCATCCCATCCCCCATGCTCCTCATCGGCTGTGGCGCGCTCCTGCTGGGCTGGACGGCGATCGGCCTCGCCGGCCTGCTGCGCCCGCGCAGCGTGTTTCTCGCCGGCCGCGTGCTCTTCCCGCTCGGGGCGCTGCTGGGCTTCGCCCTGGCGGCTCTGGCGGCGGCGAGTCTGCTCGGCGGCGGCATCGAGCGGCTGGTTCTGCCGCTCGGCCTGCCCGATCTGCCGGCGCATCTGCGGCTCGATCCGCTCTCGAGCGTGTTTCTGGTACTGCTCGGGGCGGCCTCCGGCGGTATCTCACTGTTCGCCGGCGGGTATTTCCGCGCCGGTGAGGGCACGGCCCCCGGGCTCCTGTGCCTGCAGTACCACCTGTTCCTCGCGAGCATGGGGCTGGTGCTGCTCGCCGGCGACGCCTACAGCTTCCTCGTGGCCTGGGAGGCGATGGCGCTCTCCTCCTATTTCCTGGTCACCACCGAGCACCGCATTCCGGAGATCCGTCGCGCAGGCTTCATCTATCTGCTGATGGCGCACGTGGGCGCGATCTGCCTCCTGCTGTGCTTCGGAGTGCTTCAGGGGGGCGGCTGGCGCTTCACCTTCGCCGCCATGCGCCTGGCACACCTCTCGCCCGGCTGGGCGGCGGCGGCTTTTCTGCTGGCGCTCGCCGGCTTCGGCGCAAAGGCGGGCCTGGTGCCGCTGCACGTGTGGCTGCCCGAGGCGCACCCCGCGGCTCCCTCGCCGGTCTCGGCGCTCATGAGCGGCGTGATGCTCAAGACCGCCGTCTACGGCATGTTGCGGGTGGCGCTCGATCTGCTGGGCCGGCCGGTGTGGTGGTGGGGGCTCGCGCCGCTGGCTCTGGGTCTGTTCACGATTTTCTATGGCGTGCTGTTCGCGGCCGTGCAGACGGACATGAAGCGCCTGCTCGCCTACTCGTCGGTGGAGAACATCGGCATTGTGTTCACCGGCATCGGGCTGACGATCGTGTTCGCCGGCTCGGGGATGAAGGCGGTGGCGGCGCTGGCGCTGCTCGCCACGCTCTATCACTGTCTCAACCATGCGTTCATGAAGAGCCTGCTGTTTCTCGGCACGGGCTCGGTGCTGCACGCCACCGGCGAGCGCAACCTCGGGCGCCTGGGGGGGCTGATCCACCGCATGCCCTGGGTGGCGTGGCTGACGCTCATCGGAGCGCTGGCGATCGCCGGGCTCCCGCCGCTCAACGGCTTCGTGTCGGAGTGGCTGCTGCTGCAGTCGTTCCTGTTCGCCGGTCACCTGCCGCACCCGTTCGTCAATCTGATGATCCCGATGGGCATGGCGCTGGTGGTGCTGGGAGCGGCGCTGGCCGGCTATGTCATGGTGAAGTTCTACGGGATCGTCTTTCTCGGCCAGCCGCGCGAGTCCTCGCTCGCCCGCGCGCGCGACTGCGGCCGGCTCGAGCGCGCCGGCCTCGCCTGGCTCGCGCTCGGCTGCGTGGCGCTCGGCCTGTTTCCGACGCAGGTGATCGGCGCGCTGAGCGCGGTCACGGATGAGCTGATCGGGGCGGTGGTACCCCAGGCATCGCCCCACTGGTGGCTGCTCGCGCCCGTGCCCGGCCGGCCGGTCTCGTACGGGCCGGTGGTGTTCCTGACGGCCACCCTGGCCGTGGTCGTCCTGACGGTACTGGTCGTGCGCCTGACCTACCGTCAGCACGTGCGGCGGGAGCCCGCCTGGGACTGCGGCTTCGGCGCTCTCACGGCGCGCATGCAGGACACGGCCGAGGGTTTCGGCCAGCCGATCCGGCATCTGTTCCAGTCGTTTTTCGAGATCGAGCGCGAGCTGCCCGCGCCGGACGACCGCGCGCCCCGCTACCGCATCGCCGTCCGGGAGCGCATCTGGAAGCTGGCGTATGAGCCGCTCGCGCGCGTCGTCGGGCGTCTGGCCAACACGGCCGCGCGGGTGCAGCAGGGCCGCATCTCGGTGTACCTGCTCTACAGCTTCGCGACCCTGCTGGTGCTGCTGGCCGTGGCGCTGATGTCATGAGGGCGCTCGAGTGGATCACCCAGGTGCTCGAGGTGGTGGTGGCGCTCGCCGCGGCGCCCGCCTTTCTCGGCTGGCTGAACCAGTGCCGCGCCTGGCTGCAGAACCGCCGCGCGCCGAGCCTGTGGCTGCCGTACCGCAACCTGCACAAGCTCTTTCACAAGGAGGCGGTGATCGCCGGGAACGCCTCGCCGCTGTTTCGGATCGCGCCCTACGTGGTGTTCGGCTCGATGGTGCTCGCCGCGGGCATCATCCCGTCGATGGGCACGCGGCTGCCGCTGGTCGTGTCGGCCGACGCCATCGCCCTGGTGGGGCTGTTCGCGGCCGCGCGCATGTTCATGACGCTGGCGGCGATGGATGTCGGCACCGCGTTCGGCACGCTGGGCGCGCGCCGCGAGATGATGGTCGGCTTTCTCGCCGAGCCGGCGCTGCTGATGGTGATCTTCGTCGCCTCGCTGCTGTCCTCGAGCACCGCGCTACCGGCGATCACCGGGCACCTCGCCTCCGGGCACCTGGGCCTCTCGCCCGGGCTCGCCTTCAGCGCGGTGGCGTTCATCCTGGTGCTGCTGGCGGAGAACGCGCGCATTCCCGTCGACAATCCCGCCACGCATCTGGAGCTCACCATGATCCACGAGGCCATGGTGCTGGAGTATTCGGCGCGCCACCTGGCTCTGATGGAATGGGCCGCGCAGCTGAAGCTGTTCAACTACGTCTGCATCGGCTTCGCGCTGTTCCTTCCCTGGGGGGTGGCGACGGACCGGATCGGGCCGGCGGGGCTGGCGGTGGCCATTCCCGCGCTCGCGGCCAAACTCGCCGCCGCCGGCGTGGGGCTGGCGCTGATCGAGACGGTGTCGGCCAAGATGCGCGTCATGCGCATCCCGGAGTTCCTCGCCACGGCGTTTCTGTTCGCGGTGCTGGGGCTCATGGTGCACGTGCTGCTCGGAGCCTGAGCGCGATGACGCACCTTCCTCTGGCCCAACAACTGCTCGATACCTGCGCCGCGCTGCTGCTGCTGCTGTCCTTCGCCATGCTGTCGCAGCGGCGCGTGGTCTCGCTGGTCAATCTCTACGCGGTACAGGGCGCGGTGCTCGCCGCGGCGACCCTGCTGCTGGCCTGGCGGACGGGGGAAGAGCACCTGTACGTGTCGGCGGCGCTGACTGTCGTGCTCAAAGTGGCATTCCTGCCGTGGCTGCTGCACAGACTGATCCGCAAGCTCGAGGTGTACCGGGACACCGAGTCGCTGCTCAAGGTCCCCGGCACCATGCTCGTGGGCCTGGTGATCGTGGTGTTCGCCTTCTCGCTGGCGCAGCCGATCACGCGGCTCGCGAGCACCGCCACCCGCAGCGCCGTCGGTATCGCCCTCAGCGTGGTGCTGCTCGCTTTCCTGATGATGATCACGAGGCACAAGGCCATGTCGCAGGTGGTGGGGTTCCTGTCGATGGAAAACGGCGTGTTCTTCGGCGCCATGAGCGCCAGCTACGGCATGCCCATGGTGGTCGAGCTCGGGGTCGCTCTCGATGTGCTGGTGGCCGTGCTGGTGCTGGGCGTGTTCTTCTTCCAGATCCGCGAGCGCTTCGAGAGCCTCGATCTGCACCACCTCGAGACATTGAAGGAGCGCGAATAGCATGGAACTGCTGCTGCTTCTGGCTCTGCCGGTCGCCGGCGCCGCCCTGCTCGGGGTCGTCGGTGCGCATCGGCGCGCCCCGGAAGTCAACATGGGCGTCAGCCTGGGAACGTTTCTCGCCGCCTGCGCGCTCACGGTCCGGGTGATCCGCCACGGCGATCTGTTGCTCGCGGGCGAGCAGTTCTTCATCGATCCCTTCAACGTCTTCCTGGTGGCCCTGACGGCGTTCGTGGGCTGGACCACGGCGCTGTTCTCCCGCCCCTACATGCGCGTCGAGACCGATCACGGCCGCCTGACGCCGGGGAGGCTGCGGCTCTACCACAGCATGTACCAGCTGTTCATGTTCACCATGCTGCTGGCGCTGACGACCAACAACATGGGGCTGATGTGGGTGGCGATGGAGGGCGCGACCCTGTCGACGGTGTTGCTGGTCACGCTGTACCGCACCCCGGGCAGCCTCGAGGCGGGCTGGAAGTACTTCATCCTCTGCGGCGTCGGCATCGCCCAGGCGCTGTTCGGCACCATCCTGCTGTATGTGGCCGCGGAGAAGGTGCTGGGCGCGCAGGGTGTGACGGCGTTGCTGTGGACGCACCTCGATGCGGTCAAAACGCAGCTCGAGCCGACGGTGCTGGCGCTCGCTTTCGTCTTCCTGCTGATCGGCTACGGCACCAAGGTCGGACTGGTGCCGCTGCACAGCTGGCTGCCCGACGCGCACGCCGAGGGCCCGACACCGATCTCGGCCGTGCTCTCGGGCCTGCTGCTCAACGTCGCGCTGTACGCCGTCGTGCGCAGCAAGGTGCTGGTCGAGGGCTCGGTGCACTCCCGGCTGCCCTCGCGGCTGCTCATGGCGTTCGGGCTGGTGTCTGTGGTGCTGGCCTCGCTCCTGCTGTGGCGGCAGCGTGACATCAAGCGTCTGTTCGCCTATTCATCCATCGAGCACATGGGGATCGCGACATTCGCCTTCGGCATGGGCGGGCCGGTCGCCAACTTCGCCGCGCTGCTGCACATGACGGTGCACTCCCTGACGAAGTCTTCGATCTTCTTTACCGCCGGACACGCCGCGCAAAAGGCGGGCACCCAGGTGATGGAGCGCATCCGCGGCCTCATCACGCTCTCGCCCACGGTCGGCTGGGGGCTGATGCTCGGCTCGCTCGCCATACTCGGCGTGCCGCCGTTCGGGGTGTTCACCAGCGAGTTCCTCATCCTGACGACGGCGATGCGCGAGCAGCCCTGGGCCGCGCCGGTCCTGCTGGCGGCGCTCGCCGTGGCGTTCGCCGGTATCTTCTCCAAGGTGCAGCCCATGGTGTTCGGCGAGACCACCGGCCGCCGCCTGCCGCACGCGCCGGCGCTGCTGCCGGTGTTTACGCACCTCGCCATCGTGCTGTTGCTGGGGTTGTACATCCCGCCGTACCTGGCCGGCTGGTACCGCGCCGCGGCGCACCTGATCGGGGGCGGGTAGCGATGGGCGGCGGTGCGAGTCACAGGAGGATCGAGCGATGCCCCTGAGGCGCTGGTGGGATCGGGCGCAGACCGTTGCGGGCGCACCGGGTGTGCGCGGCCTCGCCGTCGACGCGGAGGACTGGCCGCAGGCGGCGCGGGACGTGGCCGCTTCGGGCGGTACGCTTCAGGCCCTGTGGGCGGCCCGTGGTACGGGATCGCCCGCGGCACCGGCCGCCGTGTACGGCGCTTATCTCACGGACATGGGTCTGTTGGTCGTCGAGCTCGCGCTGGCCGCCGGCGGCGAGCCGCTCTATCCGGGTCTGGACGGTGTGTTCCCTGCCGCCTCCCGGCTGCAACGCGCCGCGCTCGACCTGTGGGGCGTTCGCTCGAGCGATCCGGACCTGCGCCCCTGGCTGAATCACGCCAGACCCTACGAGTTCATACGGGTGGACGGGGAGGGTGTGCACGAGATCGCCGTGGGACCGGTGCATGCCGGCACCATAGAGCCGGGGCACTTCCGCTTCTCGGTGGTCGGCGAGAAGGTGCTGAAGCTCGAGGAGCGCCTGGGTTATGTGCACAAGGGCCTCGGGCAGCGTTTCACCGAAGTGCCCATTCTGCAGGGTCACCGGCTGGCGGCGCGCGTGTCGGGCGACTCGGCGGGGGCGTTCTCCTGGGCGTATTGCCCGGCCCCCGAAGGCATGAGCGGCTGTGCGGTCCCGCCGCGGGCCGCCCGGCCGGGCGCCGGGTGCCTCCCGCTCCAGCGGCTCGCCCACCATCTCGGCGACCTCGGGGCGCCGGGCAATGACGCGGGGGTTGCGTTCGGGCTGGCGCAGTTCTCCCGTCTCAAGGAGGATCTGCTGCGGGCGGTGGCGGGCGCATTCGGCCGGCGCTATCTGTTCGATACCGTCGTCCCGGGCGGCATGGCGGTCGACCCGCCGGTCGAGGCGACACGCGCGCTGGCCGCCGCGGTGCGCGCCGCCTGCGCCGAAACCGCCGAGCTGCGCGGTATTTACGATGAGCACGAGGGTGTGCGCGATCGCTTCACGGGTACGGGCCGCCTGGAGCCGGAGCTGGCCGCCAGACTGGGTGTCGTGGGGCTGGCGGGGCGCGCCAGCGGACTGGACCGGGACGTGCGCGTGGATCTGCCGTGTCCGCCCTATACGGAGCTGCCGGTTGCGAAAATCGTGCAACGGGGCGGGGATGTCGCCGCACGGGTGGCGGTGCGATTCGAGGAGGCGCGCGAGTCGGGCCGGCTGCTGGAACGGCTTCTGTCGGGCCTTCCGGAGGGCGGGCGGGCGGTCGAAGTGCCGGCGCCGGCCGACGGAGCGTTCGGTGTGGGCCTGATGGAGGGCTGGCGGGGGCCGGTGCTGGTTGCCCTGCGGGCGGGCCCCGACGGCTCGATCCGCCACTGTCATGCGCACGATCCGTCGTGGCAGAACTGGCCGGCGCTGGAGCATGCCATCCTGGGCAACATCGTGCCGGACTTCCCGCTCATCAACAAGTCGTTCAACCTGTCCTACAGCGGCGTGGATCTGTAAGTCATGCTGAAGACGCTGCGCAAGATCGGATCGATCGGACTGGTGTCGGAGCCGGCGCCGGCGCCCGACGAGGCGTTGCGCGTACGCCCCGCATTGGATGCGGCGATCTCCGCGGTGCTCGGCAGGGCGCTGTGCATCCGCCACGTGGATGCCGGCTCCTGCAACGGCTGCGAGCTCGAGATTCAGGCGCTCGGCAATCCGTATTACAACCTGGAAGGCCATAACATCCGGTTCGTCGCCAGTCCCCGGCACGCGGACCTGCTGCTGGTCACCGGCCCCGTGGTGAAGAACATGGAAGCGGCGCTGAAGCGTGTCTACGCGGCCACGCCGAGCCCGAAGCGGGTCGTGGCGGTGGGAGAGTGCGGCTGCACGGGCGGCATGCTCGGCGCGTGTCCCGCCTCGCTGGGGCGGGTCTCGAACGTGATTCCGGTGGACGTGGCGGTGCCGGGTTGTCCGCCGAGTCCGGCGCGCATCCTGCAGGGGATCCTGACGGCGATATGGAGGTCCGCCTGAAAGCCGGCGCCGCCGCGCCGCGAAGCGCCGCTTTACACACCACGGTGCTTCCGGTAATTTCACCCTCATCATGTTCCCGAAAAAGCGCACGATCACCCTCGAGACGCCCGGCGGCGGGGCTCTGGGGGACTGCGCGCGCTGAGAAGCGCCCGGGAAGTCCGAGAATCCAGAAGGCCCCGCCGGAACATCCGTCGGGGCCTTTTTTCTGCGTGCGAAACCTTGACTGAGAATCGGAGCTCGAACATGTCCTCTGGTCGTTCATCCGGCGCCCTGCCGGTGGTCGCGATCGTCGGTGCCACCGGGGCCGTCGGCGTCGAATTGATCCGCTGCCTCGAGGAGCGGCGCTTCCCGCTCTCGCAGCTGCGCCTGCTCGCTTCGGCGCGCTCGGCGGGCAAGACGCTGCCCTTCCGTGGCCAGGCGCTCGCCGTCCAGGAGCTGAAGGAGGACAGCTTCCACGGGGTGGACATCGCGCTGTTCTCGGCCGGAAGCGCCATCTCCAAGCGCTTCGCGCCGCTCGCGGCAGCGCAGGGCGCGGTGGTGGTGGACAACTCCTCGGCCTTCAGGCGCGATCCGGCCGTGCCGCTGGTGGTGCCGGAGATCAACAGCCAGGCGATCGAGGGCCACAAAGGCATCATCGCCAACCCCAACTGCTCGACCATCATCTCCATCACGCCGCTGTGGCCTGTGCACCGCGGGAATCCCATCCGGCGCATGATCGTCTCCACCTACCAGGCGGCCTCGGGCGGCGGGGCGGCGGCCATGGAAGAGCTGCGCGAGTCGACCCGCGCCTATCTCGAGGACCGCCCCTACCAGAGCACGGTGCTGCCGCATCCCTACGCCTTCAACCTCTTCAGCCACAACTCCAGGATCGAACCGGAGAACGGCTACAACGAGGAGGAGATGAAGATCGTGCACGAGACGCACAAGATCTTCGGCGACGACGCCATCCGCATCGCCGCCACCTGCGTGCGCGTGCCGGTGCTGCGCGCGCACTGCATCGCGATCAATTTCGAGTGCGAGCGGCCGATCACCCCGGTCGAGGTGCGCGACATCGTGGGCGCCGCGCCGGGCGTGAAGCTGGTCGACGATCCCGAGCGCAACTACTTTCCGATGCCCAGGGACGCCTCCGGCGGCGAGCCCATCCTCGTCGGCCGCATCCGTTCCGACATCTCGGACCCGAGCGGCCGCTCGATCGCGCTGTTCGTGGCGGGGGATCAGCTCCTGAAGGGTGCGGCGCTCAACGCCGTGCAGATCGCGGAGCTGCTCTGAAGTCGATCGCGCCGGGGCGCGCCGATGCCGCAGCGCCCCCGCTGCGCCTCGGGCCTTACTTGATGCCGGCGCCCGCGGCGGCCAGGACCGATGACTTCGACTGCAGGTCGTTCCCGCGAAAATAGGAAAACAGCGCGCACAGCAATGCGGCGCCGGCCAGCGTCACCATGACCATGTGGAAGCCTTCCATGAAGGCCGGTTTGCTGGAAAACACGAGCGCTTCCCGGTTTGCGTGCGAGCTCCCGTGGCCGGCGACCTGGGCGCTGCCGAAATCCAGGAACAGCATGCCCGAGATGTCGACTCCGAGGATCACCCCGAGAGAGCGCATCATGTTTAGAAAGCCCCCGGCCATGCCGAGCTTGTCGCGCGGTGTCGCCGCCATCGTGGTCCGGTTGTTGGCGGGGGTGAACACGCCGAGGCCGGCGCCGAGAACGGTCATGTCGATGATGAGCTCGACGGGCTGGGAGGCGCTCGGCGAAAAAACGAGAAGGAGGGAGCCCAGGGCGAGCAGCAAGGAGCCGCCGATCAGGAATTTGCGGGAGCCGAAGCGGTCGCACGCCTGACCGGAGAACGGGGCGAGGACGGCCATCGAAAGCGGGATCGCCGTGAGCATGATGCCGGTGCGCGCGGCGCTGTATTGCAGGACCTTCTCGAAGTAGAAAGGCAGCAGGAATAGAACGCCGAACAGGGTGTAGTAGGCGAGAAGGGCCGTGAAGTTGCCCACCGCTATCGTATACCGGCGAAACAGCGTGGGGTCGATGGTCGGATGCCTGACGAGCCTTTCCGTGACGGCAAATGCCGCGAGACAGAACAGGCCCAGCAGCAGGTGCGACAGGATCACGGGTGAGCTCCAGCCGGCGGTCCCGGCCCGATTCACCGCCAGAACCAGCGCCATCAGCCCGATGGTGAGCAGGGCGCTGCCGAGATAATCGAGCTTCACGCCGTGGCGCCGATGATGCCGGGGCAGAATGTAATACGCCGCGATCGCGCCGGCGATTCCGATCGGCACGTTGACGAAAAAGACGAACCGCCAGCCCGCGAATGTGATGAGCATGGCGCCGACGAAAGGCCCCAGAGCCATGGCCGTGCCCTGGACCGCGGCCTGGGTCCCGAGCGCTCGGCCGAGCGAGCGGCGGCGGAACACCTGCGTGATGAGCGCCACGGAATTCGCCTGGAGAAGCGCGGCTCCCACCGCCTGCAGAGCCCGGGCCGCGACCAGAGTGTCGACGCCGGGCGCGAAGCCGCACAGGGCCGAACCGAGGATGAAGATGCCGAAGCCGATGTTGTAGAGACGGCTGCGGCCGAAGATGTCGGCAAGTCGTCCGACGATCGGCAGAGCGATCGCCAGAACGATCATGTAGGCCATGGACACCCATTCGAGGAGCGCCAGGCTCGTTCCGAACTGATCCTTGATCGTCGGCAGGGCGATGTTGACGATGGTGATGTCGAGTGCCGACATCGTCGCACCGAAGAGAACGACGACGAGGACGGCCCACTGCCACTGGTCGCGCGCGATCAGGCCGCGTCTGCCGGCATGTCTGCGCAGAAAGAGCGAGCTCAGGCGCCGTCCCAGGCCGCCGTCGCCGGCTCGGGGCCGGCCGGGACCGGATTGATGAGGCGGCAAAATCTGCCTGCCGTCCAGGCCGGAGCCGGTCACCGTGGGGGTCTCGAGTGTGGGGCCCGTGGTAACGCCGCGTTTGAGAGCGCTGCCGGAGCTCATCGGGCCGCGCCCGGGCGGGCTTGCGGCCGCCCTTGCCCGTTTGCGCCGTGGCTGTTCGTACGGCGACCGTGGCGGCGCGCCCAAGGGGCGGCGGCGATGGTGTGCCTGGCGGCACATCCGGCGATTTCGGCTTCGGGCATGATGCCTTGGGCGGATCCCAACAGGGCGCGGATTATATGAGGTCGTGCGTACCGACAGGCAATTAATGCATGTTAATCGAGATTAATCCTTGCCGGATTTCTCAATATGGCGTTCGCCGATCCGCTCTTACAACAGATCCCTCAGCCGGTAGTAGAGCATCGCCAGCACCAGCAGCGGGCGGCGCGCGAGCGCACCGCCCGGGAAGTCGCGGTGCGGGATGCGCGCGAAGACATCGAAGCGCCCGGCCTCGCCCGCGACCGCCTCGGCGACCAGCTTGCCGGCGATCGCGGTGAGGGCGATGCCGTGCCCGGAGAAACCCTGCAGAAAGTACACATTGGGCATCAGCCGGCCGAAGTGCGGCGCACGGTTCACGGTGATGTCGACATGGCCGCCCCAGGTGTACTCGATTCCCACGTCCTCGAGCTGTGGGAACACCTTTAACATCCGTGCCCGCGTGGCCCGGCGGGCGTCGAAGCCGCTCAGCCCCGAGTAGCTCACCCGGCCGCCGAACAGCAGCCGGTGGTCGGCCGACAGCCGGAAGTAGTCGAGCACCCAGTTCATGTCGCTGACCGCCGCGTCGTTGGCGATCAGGGTGCGGGCGCGGCGCTCGCCGAGCGGCGCGGTGGCCACGATATGGGTTCCGACCGGCATGATCTTCGAGGAGATCTGCGGGGCGGTGCTGCCCAGGTAGGCACTGCCGCACAGGACCAGGTGGCGGGCACGGACATCCCCGCGCTCCGTGCGCACGTGCGCCGCCGTGAAGCCCACGGCGCGCGTTTCCTCGTAGATTCGCGCTCCCTGGCTCTGCGCCGCGGCGGCCAGCCCGAGCGTGTAATTGAGCGGGTGAAGATGCCCGCTGTTCGAGTCGTACAGCGCGCCGATGTAGCGCGTCGTGGCGAGGGTCGCGCATACCTCGTCCCGGGGCATGTACCGGACGCTGTGATAGGACAGCCGGGTCCTCAGCTCCTCGATTTCCTCGTGCAGCTCCCGGTCGTGGCGAGGCTTGAGGGCGGTGAGCATGTAGCCGTCCACCCAGTCGCAGTCGATGCGGTAGCGCGCGATTAATTGCCGCGTTAGAGCCAACGCTTCGGTCGAGATGTCCCAGATGGCGTGGGACGCCGGGCCGCCGATCAGCCGTTCGAGCCGCGGCTGGCCGCAGGCGACACCATGGATGACCTGGCCGCCGCTGCGGCCCGAGGCGCCCCAGCCGATGTGGTGCTGCTCGAGCAGCACCACGGAATAGCCCCGCTCGGCCAGGTGCAGGGCGGCCGAGCAGCCGGCGATGCCGCCGCCGATGATGCAGACGTCGCAGCTCACCGAGCCGTCCAGCGGTGCTCTTTGGGGCGCCGGATGGGCCGAGGCGGCGTAGTACGAAGCGATGTGGGCGGCGGTCATGGGAATCCCCCTATAATAGTGGGACATTCATGGCATCGGCGCGCCCCCTTATCGGACTTCCCGCGGACCGCCGCATGATCGGTCTGCATCCGTTTCATGTGGTGGGGGAGAAATATTCCCGGGCACTGCTCGATGCCGCGGACGCGCTGCCGCTGCTGATTCCCGCGCTGGCCGAGGAGCTGCGCTTCGATGAGCTGGTCGAGCGGCTGGACGGCCTGCTGTTCACGGGCAGCCCGACCAATGTCGAGCCGGGTCGCTATTCGGGGCCGCCCAGCGCGCCCGGCACGCTGCACGATCCGGCCCGCGATGCCACGACGCTGCCGCTGATCCGCAAGGCCGTCGAGCGCGGCGTCCCGGTGCTCGGGATCTGCCGGGGCTTCCAGGAGGTCAACGTCGCCTTCGGGGGCAGCCTCCATCAGCGGGTGCACGAGGTCCCGGGTCACCTGGATCATCGCGACGACGACAGTCTGCCCGTGGACGTGCAATACGGGCCGGCGCACGAGGTCGTCCTGGAGCCGGCGGGGGTGCTGCGCGCCCTTGCGGGCGCCGACCGGGCGCGGGTCAATTCCCTGCACTGGCAGGGTATCGAGCGGCTGGGCCGGGGGCTTGCCGTCGAAGCCCGGGCGCCGGATGGGCTGATCGAGGCATTTCGCGTGGAAGGCGCGGCCCGGTTTGCGCTGGCGGTGCAGTGGCATCCGGAATGGAAGGTCATGGAGAATCCGTTTTCCCACGCGCTGTTCGCAAAGTTCGGCGCCGCGTGCCGGGACCGTGCGCGCGCGCGGCAAAAGGGTGGTCAATGGTGAGCGAGATCGGACAATTCTTCCGCGACAACGGCATCTCCGAAGTCGAGGCCATCATCCCGGACATGGCCGGCATCGCGCGCGGCAAGATCATGCCGGCGGAGAAGTTCGCCGAGGACGGCGGGATGCGCTTGCCGGAAAGCGTCTTCCTGCAGACCGTCACCGGCGACTATCCGCCCGATACCACCCCCGCCATGAGCCCGGCGGAGATCGACATCATTCTCAAGGCCGATCCGAAGACCGTGCGGCGCGTGCCCTGGGCGGCCGAGCCCACCGCGCAGGTGATCCACGACTGCTTCTACTCCGACGGCCGGCGCGTGACGATGGCGCCCCGTCACGTGCTGCGTCACATCCTGGAGCTCTACGCCCAGCGCGGCTGGGAGCCCGTGGTGGCCCCGGAGCTCGAGTTCTACCTGGTCGAGCAGAACAAGGACGCCGACTATCCGCTGCGTCCCCCGGTGGGCCGCTCGGGACGGGCCGAGCCCGGCCGCCAGTCCTACAGTATCGCCGCCGTCAACGAGTTCGATCCGCTGTTCGATGACATCTACCAGTTCTGCGAGGAGCAGGACATCGAGATCGACACCCTGATTCACGAGGATGGGCCGGCGCAGATGGAGATCAACCTGATCCACGGCCAGCCGATGGACCTGGCCGATCAGGCATTCCTGTTCAAGCGCACGGCGCGCGAGGCGGCCTTGCGGCACAAGATTTACGCCACGTTCATGGCCAAGCCCCACGCCGCCGAGCCCGGCAGCGCCATGCACATCCACCAGAGCGTGCTCGACCGCGAGACGCGCCGCAACGTGTTCAGCAATGCCGATGGCTCGCCCTCGCCACTGTTCTTTGCGCACATCGGCGGACTGCAGAAGTATCTGCCGGCGGCGATGGCGCTGTTTTGCGCCAACGTCAATTCCTACCGCCGCCTGACCCGCTACCACTCCTCGCCGATCAACGTACACTGGGGCTACGACAACCGCACCGCGGGGCTGCGCGTGCCGATGTCGGACCCGGAGGACCGGCGTGTGGAGAACCGGGTGAGCGGCGCCGACGCCAACCCCTACATCGCGATCGCCGCGTCGCTGGCCTGCGGATACCTGGGCATGGTGGAGGGCCTGCAGCCCTCGGACCCCATAACCGGCAGTGCGCACGAGCTGCCCTTCGGTCTGCCGCGCTCGCTCGATGAGGCGCTGCGCGAGCTCAAGCGCAGCGATTCGCTGGTCGAGGTGCTCGGCGAGGCGTTCGTCTCGGCGTTCACCATCGTCAAGGAGGCCGAGTACGAGGTCTTCCTGCAGGTCATCAGCTCGTGGGAACGCGAACATCTGCTGCTGAACGTTTGACGAATCGGATCCGGCCGCCGCAGTGCGCCCCGGCGGCGCCGCGGCCGCGCGGTCCCGTGGCGCACGAATGGCTGGGATTGAGAGACTTAAAGATATGACAGGCAAACTGCTGGGAATCGACGTCGGAGGATCCTCGATCAAGGCGGGGGTGGTGGACACCGACGCCGGAGAGCTGCTCGGCGGGCTGATCTCGGCCCCGACCCCCCGGCCGGCGACTCCGGATGCGATGATGCCGGTGATCGCGGCGCTCGCGGCGCGGCTGCCGGAGGCCACCGGCCGCATCGGGCTCGCCTTCCCCAGCGTGGTCAAGCACGGCCGCGCGCGCACCGCCGCGAATGTCGATCACGCGTGGATCGGCGCCGATGGGGCGGCGCTGGTGCAGCGCACGCTCAACCGCCAGGCTCTGTTCCTCAACGACGCCGATGCCGCCGGACTCGCCGAGATGCGCCTCGGCGCCGGCCGCGGCGTGCGGGGGACTGTCATCATGCTGACCTTCGGCACGGGCATCGGCACGGCGCTGTTCACCGACGGGAGGCTGTTCCCCAACGCCGAGCTGGGGCACATGGAGCTCAACGGCATGGACGCGGAGAAATGGGCGTCGGCGCACGTCAAGACAGTGCAGGGCCTGGACTGGGAGGGCTGGATCGAGCGGGTGAACGTGTATCTGGAGCGCATGCACGCGATGCTGTGGCCGGACCTGTTCATCCTGGGCGGGGCGATCAGCGAGCGCTTCGCGGACTTCGAGCCGCTGCTGCGCTCGGAGGCCGAGATCCGCCCCGCGCAGTTCGCCGGCCAGGCGGGCGTGATCGGCGCCGCGCTGGCGGCGGCGGAGAGCGAGCCGTGAGCGCGCGCGGACGATGACGCCGGCGCGCGGCAAGCTTCCCGATGTCGGCACGACGATCTTCACCACCGTGTCGCGCCGGGCCCGCGAGCTCGGCGCGCTGAATCTCGGCCAGGGCTTCCCCGACTACGACTTGGATCCGCGGCTGGCGGAGCTGGTGGGGCAGGCCATGCGGGAAGGCCACAACCAGTACGCGCCCATGGAGGGCCTGATGGAGCTTCGGGAGGGGATCGCGCGCAAGCTCGCCTCGAGCTACGGGCTCGCCATCGATCCGCACTCCGAGATCACGGTGACGCTCGGAGCCACCGAGGCCATCTATTCAGGCATCCAGGCGCTCGTGGGGCCCGGAGACGAAGTCATCGTGTTCGATCCGGCGTATGACTCCTACGAGCCCGCCGTGCGCCTCGCCGGCGCACGCTGCATCCGTCTGCCGCTCACCCTCGGGGATTTCCGCTATGACTGGGAGCGGGTGCGCGCGGCCGTGAACGAGCGTACGCGACTGATTCTGTTCAACTCGCCGCACAACCCGGCTTGCACGGCCGCCACGGCAGGCGACCTGGACGAGCTGGCGGCGGCGATCCGCGCGCACGACATCGTCGTATTGTCGGACGAAGTCTACGAGCACATGGTGTTCGATGGTCGCGCTCACGTGTCCGTTCTGACGCACCCGGAGCTGCGCGGGAGGAGCCTGGCCGTTTTCTCCTTCGGCAAGACGCTGCACGCCACGGGCCTGCGTGTCGGCTACTGCGTCGCGCCGGCGGGCCTGACCGCCGAGCTTCGCAAGGTTCATCAGTTCAACACCTTCAGCATCGCCAATCCGCTGCAGCGTGCGATCGCCGCGTATCTCGCCGAGAGACCCGGCGTCGGCCGGGATCTGCCGGGTTTTTTCCAGGCCAAGCGCGACCGGCTGCGCGCCGGGCTCGCCGGCTGCGGGCTGTCGCTGCCGCCGGCGCAGGGGACGTTCTTTCAACTCCTCGATTTCAGCGGGCTGTGCCCGCCGGGGGACGTGGCGTTCGCCGAGCGCACGCTGACCGAGGCGAAAGTGGCCACCATCCCGCTCTCGCCCTTCTTCGCCGAGCCGCCCGAGCTCTCGGTGGTACGGCTGTGCATCGCCAAGCGCGACGACACGCTGGATCGTGCCGCCGAGCGGCTCGCGGCTCTCGCGCGCCGGATGCGCAGCGTCTGAGGCGCGCGCTTCGGGGCGGAATCTCTCACGCCCGCACCGGCAGGCGGCGACGGCTCAGCGCCGGAAGATCCACGCCAGAATGGAGATCACCAGGCTGAGGATCAGCATGGTGGTGATGGGGAAGAAGAACTGGAATCCGGGCCGGTCGATGACGATGTCTCCCGGCAGCTTGAACAGCGGCAGGCGTCTGACCCAGGGCCAGGCCCAGCCGATCAGGATCAGTACGGCGCCGAGGACGATGAGAATGCGGCTCATGGCCCGCAGTTTACATGCGGCGAGCCCCGGGGAAATCCTCTTGAGACCCGCCTGTGCGACGTGGAAGGGCCCCGGGAAACGGACGAGCGATCCCGGCGCGGCGCTACGGGGTGCTCGCCACCCGGACGCGGTGGGGGTGGTAGGGCAGTACTTCCAGCACCTCGCCGTCGGCGAGCCGCTGCTGCACCCTGCGCCAGTAGGCGGCGGTGAAAATCTCCCCATGCGTGTGCAACAGGCAGGCGCGCTGGGCTTCGTCGAAGGCCACGAAGTTGATGAACGTCTCGGGGAAGACATCGTGCTCGCCCACGTAGAACCAGGCTTCGGCGCGCATTTCGTCTTCCGGGTTGGTCGGTTGGGGCAGGTCGCGGAAGTGGCAGTCCGTCACCCGGCACAGCTCGTCGTAGTCGTAGAAGATGACCCGTCCGTGACGGGTGACGCCGAAGTTCTTCGGCAGCAGGTCGCCGGGAAAGATGTTGGTATTGGCGAGATCGCGGATGCACTGGCCGTAATCGAGCGCGGCCCGCTCGGCCGCCGCCGGCGAGGCCGTGCGCAGATACAGGTTGAGCGGGATCATCCGCCGCTCGATGTACAGGTGGTCGAAGTCGAGGTACTCGCCGTCCTCGCGCACCGTGAGCGCCGTCTCCGTCAGCAGCTCCTCGAGCAGCTCGGGGGAGAACAATCGCTTGGGCAGGCGCAGCCGGCGGAATTCCTGGGCATCGACCAGGCGTCCGGCGCGGTCGTGCTTGTACACGAGCTGATATTTCGCCAGGACATCCTCGCGCGCCACGCTCTTGGGATAGGGAAAGCGGTCGCGGATGACCTTGAATACGACCGCCAGCGACGGCAGCGTGAAGCACACCATGACCAGTCCCTTGTCGCCGGGGGAGTGGACGAAGCGATCTTCGGTCCGCTCCAGGTGGCGCATGATCTCGCGATAGCGCTCGGTCTTGCCCTGCTTGGCCCGACCCAGCATGGTGAACAGCTCGCCGACGGGCTTGCCGGGCAGGAGAGACTTCAGGAACGCGACCGCCTCGTCGACTCGATCGAGGTCCGCGTGGAAATAAGATCGCGAGACGCTGAAGACGATGCTGACGTCGCCCTCGGCCATCATCACCGCATCCACCAGCATGCCGCCGTCGGAGTTCTTCAGCGCCAGAACCAGCGGGATGCACCGCCCGGGGCCGATGATCCGCCCGACGATGTAGGCGCGGAACAATTGGTAGAACACCGGCCGGATCACCTCGATCCGCTGGACGCCGCCGGTTCCGCCCAGGGCCGCAAGGTGTTGCTGAAGCTCGGTGGTGACGTGGTGAATGCTGCCGTCGAGATCCTTCCACGGCGTGCGGAAGCGCACATCGCCCAGCAGATTCTCGATGAGCAGGGGCAGCGATCCGTGATTGACGTACGTATTGGTGACAACCGCGGAGGTGGCGTTCGCCAGGGGGTCGAGATCGGTGGCGACGAACTCTATGTCGGGCGCGACGCCTATGGTGCCGAACAGCCGGCGGCTGACGGAGCTGAAGTAGGTCTTGGGAAACTCCGCGTCGGGCAGGCGGGCGACGCGGGTGGCGAAGGCGGCGCGGATCCGCCGCCACAGGCTCCGCTCCAGCGCGCGCTCGCCGAGCAGGCCGCGAACCTCCGCGACGGTGTGGTCGACGAACAGATCGTACAGCTCGATGCGCTCGACGATGTCCTGTTGACTGCCTTTCCAGTCGCGGTTGTCGAAGCGCAGCGGCGCGCGGCGGGTGATGGCGCGGAATTCGGCGTTGTATCGGGCGAAGGCCTCGGCGATGCGGCGGGCGCCGTCGTGGGCCGCCCCCCCCACCACGCCCGCATCGGCGCGCGCGGCCCCCCCCGTGCGTCTCGGATGCAGGCGAGCCCACAGCCGCGGCGCTTCTACGCG